>Ga0265797_10001095_pt1 | contig 48584 bp, 54 predicted proteins | sample P2T30metagenome_FD_192433 | JGI IMG/M metagenome (GOLD analysis project Ga0265797, IMG submission 192433) | Plant litter microbial communities from East Loma Ridge, Irvine, California - P2 T30 | ecosystem: Environmental > Terrestrial > Plant litter > Unclassified | place: USA: California...
CAAGGTACTGTTAGCAAGACCACTGGTGCCATTGGAAGGGGTGATGTCAAGGGCACTGTCGCTGGTGCGACGAGTGGAGTTGGTACGCTCACCTTCCCCTACCCTAATCACATGGCGCGCGGTATATGAAGCTTTACTGACACCAGGTCTAGGAAACACTGTGACTGGAGTGGGCAAGGGGGTAGGAAACACGGTAGGCGATGGCCTCGCTGGTCTCGGGAGCACAGTCGGCGGTCCCGTCGGTGGTGTGGTCGGAAACGTAGGCAAAGGTGCCAACAACGCCGTCGGCGGCATTACCAGTGGAGTTGGTGACGGCGTCAGCAAGCTTGGAAAAGGAGATGTTATTGGCGGTGTTGGAAGCACCCTCGGTGGTGTTGGAAAAGGAGTCGGTGGTCTTCTTGGAGGCATCACAGGCTATGGAGAGGACAAGGAAAAATGAAGGTTCAAGGTCGAGAGGTGGTTGGATAGCGTTGAAGAGGTTGAAGATGAGGACGGGGAGCAGAAGAAGACTGAAGGAGATGTTGGGAAAGATGAGCTACACGACTCTGTACTAGAGATGACGGAAGCAGGTGTGCGTGCCCATGTTGAGCAATCGGATTCAGAGCATGCGCACGTCGGACACGATGTCCACGAAACCTGATATATTGTATGTACATCTATGCAAGTTATTATTGCCTGATCAGTAGCTTACCATAACCGCGTACACGTACACATCCATGAAAAATGTTGCTACGGTCAACATCCAAGAGCTGGCAGGTTGAGGATAAAACCATTTCTTCAACACTCATACAATACGCAACACCAATCCGCCTTGCACACTTTGACTAACATTGAAAACGCCGCCGGTAAAACGGTTATACAACACCACGCGGCCCTCATCGCTTGGAGAATACCTTGCGAACCTGCCGCTGATCATCTGGAGAAATAACGCCGAGCCGCTCCTTTTACGGCAATCTGCGTGACAGCCTATCATGGTAGCGTGTCTTGCTTGCATTGTCGTGATAGCGCCTCCTGGTGTTTCGCCATGGTATGTTTGGCTCACTTCGAGCGGGCCGTTGTGGCTTTTGAAATTAGGTGCGTGGATGAGGTGGCTGGTGTTGGTGTTGGTGTTAGTGTGATCTGCAAGTATCGAGGGATTTCGAGGAGGTGATGGTCGTTTCGCTACTTTGAGGCTAGGCAAGTGTCCCATGGAGTTGCATATTGCGCTTCATGCTCCATGCTCATATGTTTGGTCCGGATACGACCTGGTCCTTAACTATCGATAGCGTTGATACAGTACTGGAGATGTACTGCTTGGATGTAAAGGAGGCCCACCTGCCAACTCCCTCCTTCTGTATGCATGTCATGCCGTTCCATGGATGCATTGTCTGATCTTGCACGCCCTATGCACCTAGTCTTTCCAACCAACCACATGGTCATCACCAATTGTCTGGTTCTTTGCGGGCCGTTACTTTCATTTACTTCCAAATACCCCGGCTTGGGTACCTGCGCCACTTTTGCGTCGTCACCCCAAGTGCCACGCCGAAGGTTGCCGTGCTTCTCGTGTTTCCAAACGTGCTCAATTGGTACAATGGACATTCGGAGTTTGGGCCGGCCGCGGTAAAGATGAATGTCCTGCCGTCCCATCCGATGATGCTCCCGTCATGAGCTAGGGGAGGCCTTGCAAAAACGTTTGTTTGTTACAGGGTGAGATGAAAAAGGGCTGAGGTTTGACCATCTCACCAGAACGGGTGGCTTGCGTCAACTTTGTAGGATGGACAAGCCTCAAGGCTTGGTATGTTCTGACATACGTCTGCGAAGCTTGTTTGATGGGTGATGCTGGATTGTCGCTCCTATCAGCTCTCACATATGCTTTCTGGTGAGGCATTTTGCACATTAGCTTTTAGCTTGTACTTCGTATCGTCTCACTCCGGTCCCTTGAAGGTTTCGCGGCTCTCAGGTGCAAGAGGGCTTATTTCCTCGAATAAGACGTCGGACAACATCACACAACACAACACATACATCCTCTATTCCTTGCCCGTTGGACGACCATGCTCGGCGACATCAGCACCAGGCTTTTTTTGTTTCAAGCAGCCCTTTTCGCGGAGATTCAAGCCACATGTTCGGATGCATATGTGGCCAAAGCGTTTGCACTAAACCTCTCGTGGACCAATCCAGGGACCAATCCAGGGACCAATCCATCCACTTTCACGAGCAACGTGAAGAAAGTGTGGCTGGGCTAGGTAGTATTCCCGGCACCATTTCACTCACTGGAACAATAGCGCAGGCGCGAATTCGTACCACAGTCCTTTTCTGAGCATGTCACTACCCAAGACTATTGGCCTGCCCAGCGTAGCCCGCCGTCAATGCAGCGAACCTGGTGAGGCGGTGCCTGGAAGAAGATCGCTGCAGGGTATCATATTCACTCAAGCCAGTTGCCGAGGCCTAGCGCAAGATGTGAATGCAAGCGTGCGTACACGCTGTGACGCTTTCTCCCGCTCATTTCACGCTTGGTTCAAAGACTCATAAGCCACTCAGCTGCCCTCAACTACACGTGGCTCTTGAGACGATTATACCAAGACGCTGACCTCTGGCACCATTGGAGGGATTCTTGATACCGGGTGCGTCGCTTAACATGTACATACGAGAGTGAACGCGCTAACGAGGGTCTAGATCCCAGTGATAGACTACATATCACCACCCAAAGCAGACTGTCACTATATCGTGAGATTCCGCCCCGCGAGTGTTGGAGTTCCTCATCTTCCACGCCTCAACTCCAAATACCAGAACCATGTTCTTCAAGAGCAAACTACTCCTCTCATTCGTGGGCCTTGCTAGCGTCATCGCCGCTCCAACGAAGCAACCCCGTCTTGAAGACCTCCAGTGCCGCTGCCTCACCTTCTCCACAAGTGCCGCACCTACGCTTTGCTCTTACCAGGAACTACTCACACTCGACTGGGACACGGCTTACTCGCTTGCAACCGTCAACGATCTCAAGATACAGTTCGCTAGTAAGAAAGCCATGACCAAAGTTCTTGCACTTCCCAAGCCTGTGCCTACCAGTATCCTCTTGAGCGTTCATGAGGGACAGGTACGGCCATTGGACCCGGCGAAGAAGGTGCAGAATGAGAATAGAATTGTCTGCGGGTTCGGAGATGAGGTTGAGCACGTGGGGGATCATGAAAAGAGCCTAGAGGTAGAGGTGCATTATGTCGGAACCGTGCTGGGGCTGTTCATGTTGCTCCTCATCATCTACCTTGTTGGAGACTATCTGTGGACTAGGTGAGCTGCTGCAATTTCTCCTTGAAGGAACTGTGCACTAACAGTTGTTCTAGATACATCTCTCGTGTCGGAAGCATAAAACTGGAAGGAGATGAAAAGACTTTGACAGCCGAGTTCGAAACGTCGACGAACAACTTGTCAATCGACTACCCTTGATCAACCTCGCGGCTTCGACTACTTTGTCCTACACTGTTCATATCAAAGACCTTCATTGAAAGGCATCTCAAGGGTGCAGTTGCACAGACGGGTTTCCCTTGTAAGCAGGGACCATGACAAAGAACTCGCCCGATCCGACTCCTACCTACCAACTCCAGCTGTGATTCCGGATAGACATGTCTGCAGAGCCTCATTATTCACACGATCGTCGTCGAGGTCTGTCACTCACGTTGACAGGAGTCAACAGAGCGTAGTACACTCCCCGAAGCCTTTGTGAGGATTTGGCAGAGCATCCCCACCCATGTGCGTTCCTGTAGAGGTGTCTCAGTCTGCCTGTTGTCTGTTCTTCGATAAGGGTTAAGAGGGCTACAACGCCAGGTGAAAGACGGCGAAGATTGCCATAAAGGGTGACTATCATCAGCGAACAATGCGCATGGGCGCCTCTTGCGAGAAAGTCGGCGATGGATCGTTGGTATCAAATGATTTTGAACATGTTCAAGGCATTCCTTGCTGCTCCATATGGCCCGCTGCTTGAAAGTTCTGGCACTCGTTGAACAGTCAGAGAAAGTGCATTCGTTCCACACTATCGTTCATACATTGTGGTTTTCTATTACAAAAAACTGGACTGTTTAGCACTATACCGCATGACTGCTTGCTCAACAACCAAATCTATGATCATACATGATTATATATTCAGGCCTTAACAGCCCTATTACACGTCTTATATACATGTCTATACGCACTCATGATTCTCTTAGTATGTCCTCCGCTGTAAGCTTTCCTTCCCTTCCCTTTTGCTATGCAAACAAAAACAAAAACACGCTCATTGGGGGTATAATCGCTTTCACATGCTTGTTCCCGCGTATTACTCCGGAAGACAACAATGCATTTCTCCAACTCTTCTTGCATATATATACGCCAAACGAGAGTGAGGTCGTCTGACGAAGACGTCGATTGTACATGTATACGTACGAGGGGCGCTCAAGTGGCTGACTCAGGATAGCTGAGCTGGACTTTGGGTTCATAAAGCCTGTTGTTACAAGATTAGTCCCAGCTTCGAACAAGTTGCTCAGTAACGTAGAAGGAACTTACATGAACGTCTCGTAACGAACACCCCTCCTCTTCTCTCTATTACGGTCTGTGCCCTCAGCACCGACGCCGGCATATAGCTGTGGTTCCCAGTCCACGACGTCTCTCCACCGCTTCATCAGCTTGCGCCAATAACATGCTTCAGCTGCTTGCGTCAGATATCTTTCTCTGAACACTTGCACCGAATTGTCTGCGATGCGCTTTGCCTTTTCTGGGTGGTCTAGCAAGTCTTCCATGGCGGAGGAAAGGTCAGAGAAGTCGCGTTCTACTTCGACAAAGTTTTGGTTGGATCCGTTAGAACGGAAGAGGTAGTGGTGATGTTGTATCCATTGCAGTTTGTGCGAGACGATTACGGAGCGGCAGAGCTGGCGGTACTTCAGGGAGCCAGAGTAGGAACGACCTAGTGAGGACTGTTAGCATCGTTTTGACTAATGCCGATAGACACCATCATACCTTCAGCGTGGGCAATGAACATGTAATTACACTGATCCACTGGGCCCAAGAATTGCTCTTTGAAATTTGGATCTGTCCACTTGAGTTGCCCGACATCACTCCATGGTTTGCCCTTGGCAGCATCAAGCAGCGCTCTCCGCAGTTTGGGCGCGAAAGTAATCTTGCCTCTCCAGACCAACTTCTCAATTTTCTGATCCCACGACTCGACGGTTTCTCGCTGCACAGCCTCTTGCGCAACCTCTTCCAGCGTACCCAGTGCAGGCATATCCCAGCTCCAGAAGCCAAAATCGGGTATCAACCACAGGTTGTGGTCTTGGACACGACGGGTAAGGGACCATATTGGCTTCGCGGGCTGAGCAGGGAGGTCTTCAACAGAGAAGACAAACTCAATGTTTGGAATATCGGCGGTTGAGGGGGCAGCGAGAACGGCGCGATAGATGGCACTGAGGGTTGCAATGGCTTTTTGGCGGTTGACGTTATCGACCATGTGAGTTTCGAGGACGTAGAGCTGTGTCATATGTCAGCATAGGCCCTGCATTCCCCAGATAATCGCCAAGACTACACTAGAACGTACCTCTCGGTCATAAATCATAGCCCTGACCATGCCCTTTGTGAGTTCAAAACTGTTGAGATCCGCCTGTGTGACCTTGCCCCAGCGATTCCTGACTTTGACCGCGCGCTCAATGTCCTCGTATTGACCGGGGAAAGCGCTGTCGCACTGGGCCTCATCCAGGCCATAGTTGTTCTTATCCCGCGGATAGGTGAAAGTCCAAAGATTATGTTGCTCCAATTCTGTTGCATTGGTCGCGAGAATGGCCTGGTTGGAGGCACAGTCCAGACAAGTGTCGCATGAGAAAGTGGTACTGAACTCGCACAGACAGCGTCCTGCGGGCATGTACTCCTTGACTAGCGGCGGTAAGGAGGGGTTCTGTGTGCGCGTGCCGTAGAGGATGGTGCAGATGAGCAGGAAGAGCAGAGCGCATGCCGAGACAAAGAAGAAGGAGAGGACTTCTCCGCCGGTGGGACAGCGGCGACGGTACACGGTCTTGTCCTTCCGCTCCTCCACTATCCACATCTTCTTCATGAGCATTGGTGCTAACCGAAACCGGGAGACGCGAAACCGAGACACGATGAGACGAGAGCGTAGACGCGCGAACGTGGTCGGTCGCAGGTGTCTATATTATCGAAATTGGGAGGCTTCGAAGCGTGGATGGGGGCGACATGGATGGCGACACTACCAGATGGATATGCACAGGCGAAGGGGAACACTAGGACTGGGTGAAGGGTGAAGGGCGAGCGGCGATGCGGCTGGTGGAGGTGAAGGATCGAAGGCAGAGCCAAGCCCCGGGCGGAGGAAAGAAGAGGGGCAACAATGGGACTGATGGCGGGAGGGATGACAAAAGCGCTTTCACAGTGGATTTGGCATGCTTGTTGACAAGACGTTTACCTCCATTGGAGATACGGTGAGGCGTTGCGGAGTGCAGTGGGCGGGAAATATAGGGTCAACGCTTGCATAGGACAGGGGTGCGCCATTGTTTGTCGCTTTTAAGCATCTCGGCTGTAACCGCAGCACCAAGTACGAGAATCGCATCCAGCATGAGAATCCCATGCCTGCTGGGATACATAGGCGAGCATCGTCTTCGCTGCGCAGCCTCGGGCGTTCCCTGCGACTGTGTCTGTACGTCCGATTCTGACACTCTGTTCCTCGTGAGGTGCGACATCCTTGGAACTGTTGAACACGCGCGGCCTCTAGCAGCTGCCAGCCCAATCTAGTAAGGCGGCATGCGACCCACTGCATTTCCTTGATGTCACCTAAGCGCGCTTCTTGAAGATGCAATAGTCGCAAACATCATCGTTACTCTGGCCACAGGGCGCATGCATGCGCTTTTAGCTTCGCAGCAGCCGCATCTCCATGTGTTCGCATGCACACACAGATTTCTAGCTCTTGTACTTGGTGTAATTGCGGCAGCAGAAACTCAATCCGTCGCCCAGATTCCCGACGATATCAAACCCGCTGTTAGTCGCCATTAAACCTCTGCATTTGTGGGCCGTCCCTGGTTGTCGAACCCGTGGCTAGTGGCTTCACCATAGCGCGATGCAGTTCTGCACTTCACAATTGCCGTGGTGGAGTATTACATCATTATACCATGTCGCGTGAAGTATAGGTGGATCTTGCGATAACTTCATGTCGATTTGCAATGCAGGCTTTTTTTCTTCTCTGTAGATCCAAAAAGTGTGATAGATCGAGCACTGTAGACAGGACGTCATTGTTTGCATGTCCATGTACAATTCAACAATAGGATGTTGCATCCTGTGTGATAGATTCAGGTTAACCCGCCAACTCCCTGTAGGCGCTCGACCCGCTGTATGGGGAGGCCATCAATGCTAAGCGTTACTCCTAGATGCAGTAAGACAAAAGAGACACTAAAAGATATACAAGCACAACGGCAAGGTAAAAGCCAAAACCAAATGTCAAAATGAACTGATTGGCAAAAATATGGATGAAAGGCTATGTACATGAGAAGCCTGAAGAAGAATCGGGATAAAAGGTATGTGACGGAAAACAAAGGCTGAAGAAGTGAATGTTGGGTGCTTGCTCAGCCAAGCTTGACCCTGTGAACATGTGGGATCAGCGACCAACAAGTCCTACAATATATTGCAGGAGCATGTAAAGTGCCGATAGATACGGCGGCGCTGATCCTCACATACATACTGTCGCTCACGCTGACAGCACATGCATGTCTTCATCCGCCTCAGGGCAGATTCGGAACGGTTGGAAGACAGTCGTCTTGCCTTTATGAGCGTGTACCGCTAATCCCATCTCACGCATGCGTTCTGCACCACGTCCGGGAGCGGGCCGCTTCTCTTTGGCGCCTTTGCGGTGTTGCTTACGGTACAACTTCTCTTTGCGTCGTTGCCTCTTCTTTTCGAGCCCGACCTTGATGTCAATGGCACGGCGGATGGGCATATCCGACGCATCAGCATCCTCATCATCCTCAAGATCGAATGGATTTCTCATAGTGATGGGGGTTCGAGGAACGGAAGCTGAGACTGTAGGTGCAGGGCGCTCGGCAATACCAGCAAAGCGTATCGACGTATCGCTGCGTTGACGTGTGGTTACAGGATTGACGGAACCGCGACGTGTCGGTGGTGGTGACCTGAGACGCATTGGAGGCGGAGGAGATTGTAGCCGCTTGGGAGAGTTTCCAAACAGCTTACGTGGTGGTGGCGAGCGGTGCACAGCACGCTTTGCAGGTGGAGGTGATCGCAAGCGCTTAGGTGACGGTAGGGGAGAGCGCTTCTTGGAGATATGCTGGCGCCCTCGTCCATCAATATTAACGGGGTCCATGCGACCATGGATCATAAGATGGTCAGACTCGGAGACTTTCTCATTCTCAGAAACCTCGTCCTCGTCATCGTCAGGAAGTTCGGGGTCCGACGTTGGGAATGTAGGGTCGATGTCCTGGGGCGTTGGCTTGTGCTTGGCTGCGCGCCGGCGCTCAAGTGTTGACATGTACGCAGCTTCGGCAGGCCTATCCTCGTCAAGAGTACCACAAACAAAGTCGGTACTGTCAGGCAGCTCAGGACTGGGAACACGGATGTTGACCGGCTTTGACTTTCTGCGCTTGGAAGGCTTATCCATGATCTTGAGACCTTCGCGGCTTTCCAAGGATCCAATCGACGATTCTGATACAGTTCGGTGAGTCTTTAGGCGAAGATGTTCCAAGTGCTCCACAGATGTCGCTGCGGTTGATGCTCCGGGTGCCCACCAATCGTAATCAGATCCAGCATCGTCCTCGTCATCTGAGACGGCAAATCCGTTCTCATCATCAGTCTGGAAGCCTTCATCAGTAGCGTCGCTGTAGGCATCGCTACCGTCCGCATCCTCGTCAAGCAGATCATCGTCATCGTCGTCCATTTCAACATTGTCCCCATCCTCGTCCTCATCCTCGTCTTCTTCGTCGATCGCCTCTTCTTCTGCCACCTCCTCGCCTAGCTTACGCAGGTTGTTCTCGATCTTGAGAGTATCCTGGACAGTAAGTCGGCTTCGGTGGCAGGTAACTTCTTGGGTCCATTCTTCAACCTCCTCTTCCGAGCTAGCAAACTCGTGGAAGCGGTATGCTTCGCAGCGAGCGAGGTCGGAGTTGGAACTCAAACGACGAGTTCGGTCAACCGGGCGTACCTTTCGGACGCTGACAGGAGAATTGTTGCGAACCGTAGAGTCCGAGTCCCGATGCACCTTGGTGGCAGGCTTTGGAGACGAAGGAATGCGGCGTGGTGGTGGTGCGGGACTGGCCATGCGCCTGGGCTTGGAGGATGCCTCTGTGGATGGCTTAGATGGACACGCGAACTTGATGGTGCAGACGCGCTTAGGGGGTTCTCCGGTTTGGGTTGCGGGCGCAGGTGCGGGCTTTGCAGGTGCCTCCACTGGCTTCTTATCCTCCTTTGGGCCGCATGCAAACATGATGCACCTCTTTCTTCCCAAAACGGCTTCAATGCTCTGCTCGGTGCTTTGAGGCACCGTCTTCGGTACCGGAGTGACGTTCTCATCATCGTGCGAGACAACAGATACTGGTAGCTCCAACGGTTTCTTGTTGAACGTAGGCAACATGTTGTGGAACGCTCCCGAGGGGGGCGGTGGGCTCGGTGTACAGGGCCGTGTGCCAGGGCTTGTGAAGCCTCCGTCGCTTGTGAGATCAGCTGTACCGCTGTTGTTGCTCCATGTCGAAACGCACGACATGCCGCGGACTGGGCTTGCATCCGAGTGTTCTTCGACAGGCGAGCTCGCGTTCGAGCCCGACTTGAGTGCAGAAGTGAGAAGCGATTCCTTGCGATCGAAGAGAGGTTTCGATTTGGTGAAGGATGTTGTTGAGGAATGACGAAGGGCCAAGGGTGCAGGACGCTGCGCGCGAGGTTCAGGGGGCTCGTCCAGATCGCCCACAATCTCGTCCTCGGCCGTCATGAGCGGTGGTGAGATATTTGACATGTTCTGCGGGGTGTCTGTTCGCAACGCGCCTTGTCTACCAATGTAATCCTGCTCGTTCGCCATGTGTTCTACAGCCGGGTGGGTGTCGATGGTGGAACGTGCGCAGAGTGGGTGCGAAGTAGTAGGAACAGATGCAATTGTTGAATGGGGCAATGATGTTCGAAGAGTGATGCGGTAATAGTGAAGTTGTAGAGGCGTGATGCAAAATATCGTCGTCGTCCAGGCTGTTTCTTTTTGGCGCAACGCACCTGCCGCAGCGTTCCTGGAGCCAAGTTAGACCAGGAGGTGTGTTGTGTCGATCGTTCGAAAGTCTCGGTATTGGAGTCGGTGCTGGCGTATTACTGCTTGGCTGTATCGATAGTTGTGTGCGAGGGTGGGGCCCCAAAGGAGGCGAAGTGTTATAATATCGACAGCAACATGGCGGACAAGTGTGAAATTGAACCGTGAATGGAACTAAAGGCGGGCTTGAGGACGTGTCAGAAGCGACAAGCGTCGGGCAGTGTCGAGTGGGAAGGGGTACCTGGTGAGGGTGAGGGAGAGTTACCCACCGCAACGTGTGGCGACGGGCCGCAGGCTAGGAATGAGCCCGTTGACAAGTGATGGCTAGCGGGTGTGTAGATCAACGACCGAGTCTGCTGTCAGACGACGACGCTGCGCATGAAATGCTGCAACAGTAGTGTGGCGCGGCGGGTGGGACTTGACTTGTAGGAGAGAGGAGAGAGAGGAATTTGATATGCGCTCTGGCGTCTCGGCACGATTTGGTTTGCAGAAGCAGGAAACAGTGGGTAATCGGCATTTTAATTCGTGCCCACGGACACCAGGCACAGCGCAGCCAATACCACGCTTGGCCTTTGTCAATTGCGCAGTGCCTAAGCATGCACCTGCTCCCGTGCTCCTGCTCAATTCACGCTGCCGCACCCGGGCGATGCGAGCTTGGCCGTCAGTATTGGCAATTTCTGCTCTGCCCCGTCGTTACCACTCATCAAACACTTTGTTTGTTGAATCGGCTTCTTTGTCTGTGCTGGTAGCATGTCATAGTCGCCCACGACTAGAATACACCAGAATCCGGTTTCAGTCTCCCAGGGCCCTCCGTGGACAGCTCCAGCACAGCCGATGCAAGACGCAATCGAATTGCGCACATCCTTGATTCCGCATGCTTCGGAACAAGGACCCTGATCAACGCGAAGGAAGCTCTTCAGGGCCACTTCCCCTCGAAGCGCTCTATCCCGCCGACGACGCCACGCTAGCGACGCCTATGCTCATGCCTCACACCTTCTTTCGACCATCCGTCCGACGTCGCATGCATCCTGCTGCAAGCAACACGACCACATGCACGCGCTGTATGCATCTCTGCTCAGCTCGACTCCAACCACGCCAGCTTACCTTTTCTCAAATGCCTCACTTCTCGACACATCTCCAGAGCTCCATCCAGAGCTCCACTTGCTGCTTCATCTCTCTCCATCAACTCTTCACCGCTACTTGACCGCTTCTCGTACTTTGCGCCTCACCTCCTAGTTCTAGCATGGTGGACGCGTCTACACTGTAGTACATCATCTGACTGTCTATGGGGCGACGCCATTCAAGCCTTCAAAACAACGGGATACCGGTTTCAACCACCGTGCCCTGCATCAATCTGCAAGATACTGCTCGTGCGTCGCCGCGCCCTTGTGCGCAGTGCCCAGCAATAGGGTCCATCAAGCCTGGGATTTCGTTCGCTGAAAGTGAATATGCTCGCCTACACCATCTCGCCAGCAAGCGCCTCAGCCGGCTTAGATCAAGCTTGTTCCAGTCGCCGGCGTTGTGCACGCGGGGAATCAGCCGAACGCTAGGATGCTCTCCAGAATCTCTGAGGCTAGTTTCACGCAATATCAAGTACCGACTACCCCCACGCGCGGTTTTCGCGCCAGTGCTGAAGTCCTGTGTCTTCTATACGTGTGTTGCATACTTGTCAAGTACCCCTCCACGTTACGAAGTTTAGGCATTACCCGGCATCCGGCGCGGCTTGCTACTTGCGGTCAGGCCTAACATTGCTGTCTTCTTCTGAGATAATCCTTGTCTTACCGCAATGACGTAGTTCTCGAAGCCGATAGCCGCTTTGCATATGCGCGTGATATTCAGCACTCGATACGCCCCTCATCGGTCTACGGCGTCGTAAACACTTGTCGTTGCTTTCGATCCCCACGTGTCGAAGGTGGACCTTGGGTGCCACCAAGGTTCCCCTCACTTGCTAGTTGACTCGGCAGTGGAGCGGTACTTGCGCCATACTTGCCTGGATGGTTGTCTTCAAACTTGCCAAAACACTAGAGGCCGAGACGTGTCGCGACGCACTTACAAACGTACTCGAGTACACCTTCTGCAAGAGCCGTTTTGACAAGCTAACGTCCGGTTAAGCGCCAATAGATGTTATAGCAACATTAGGTGACGGAATGCTGTGAACAACTCATCTGTACTCGATCTCGATCCTACACCCACACGCAAAAAGCAGTCTTTCACATGTCTACGTTTTTTTCTCTTTCTACTCATCTGACATCACCCGACATCTCCTACCACACCTTCCATACAGCCCTATCCAACACTTCAACCTCTGCACACCACTTCAATCTTACCGTCGCACAACAACGTCCCGTCCATCCAAGCCAAGCGCGCCTAAGCAATACATAACCTTTCCTCGCTTCAGCCAAGTCCTGGGCATGGCTGGTCATCTGCCTGTTTCATAGATGCGGATCATTTGCAAGTAATACCGAAAGCCAAGCCACATACTCGGGAATAGTCTGGGGGACTTGTGTCAGACTATGGGGTTGGGGAAGACGTGGAGTAGGTACTGTAATCTCCGAGAACAGAAATGGAGGTTGTTGCGCATGACTGGCTTCCATGAGTACTCTTCCGGCGCTGCTTCGAACTAGCGCGTTGGTAATGAAGTAGGTGATCTTGGAGCCGCGAGGCTTAAGGAATCTACCACATTGAATACCTCTTTTTTTTTTTCAGGAAGCCATTTCATGAGTCGCCTGGATGTCTTACACCCTAGATACGATGGTTAGAATTCAAACTCAAACAATCCTCACTGTTGGAAAATACTACATCACTTTTGGCCAACCCATAAGATTTGTTCATATCATGTAGTGTGCGATGGTGATTATCTCGAATGACTATGACTGCCGTTTGATCGCCCGTAAAGCATTCTAATAGGGCCATGTGGTTGTAGCAATTTTACTACACACACTCCATTAACACTACTCGTTCGAACTGGGTATGCTCAACGGCCTCAACTCTTGAATCTGATTCCCTAGTTGTCTCCCCTCCACTCGCAGCTCCTTCTTCCAATTGTCTCTGACAAAGTCCAATGTCCTCGCAAACACCAGTTCTCTCTCGTTGCGCTCATGCTGAGGCACAAACGTATCTGGAAACTGTGTCCAGCCATGTCTGCAACCGGGCGCGTGCCAAACTTCCATGCCTCCGTTCTGCGTGCTAGGCACGTTGGAAGATCCAGCTTGTCCGCCCCGGTGTCCGTCCCAATCGCCCTCTCGTCCGTCGCCAAAGCGCACAGGACCATTCCAATCATTGTTGTTCATCTTGTCTACCCATACATCGCTTTGTACTGCTAAGCTATCCTTTTCAGGCAAGACGAGGAGGATGGCAGCGTTTTTCTGGATGTGTACAGGATCGTTCAAGCCGGGGCTCGCTCGTGGATGTGGTCGCAGCTTGCGCGGGAGATATGTTGGACCCATGATTGAAAACAGTCCTGGTGCTTTCGGCTTCTGCTGATGGTGATCGTCAGGTCTCAGCGCGTTGGGCAGAGGCTTCATGGGACGCTCATGTGGCAGTAGTCGTGCGTCTAGCGAAGGGTAGAACAAGAGAAGTGGCAGCATGCGAGGCTGTGCTTGGGGTGGGGGTAGGAGAGATGGCCACGACTCGAAAGGATCGTCCAGTATTGTGGCTCTGCGGTTTTCGGGCAATCTGGGCGACATGGTGTCCGCAGGGGCCGGACCATTGGTGCGCGAGTGAGGCCCTAGTGTGGTCGACATTCCAAGCTCGGGACACGGAGGTACTGATATAGCCATGTTCAAAGCAATGTTTCCTCCTGCTGAGAAGCCCGAGATTGCAAGACGTGTAGGGTCGAGAGTGATGGTCTCGCAGTGCTCGACGTGTGGAGCAGTAGGTTCCTTCTTGTTTTCCAGCGCATCCGATCGTATTATCGAGTAGTACCGCTGAATTTCCTCCCTAAGGACCTTGCCGGCCTTCGAAACCCCACTTGTATCGAGTATGGCTGATAGAACGTCTTCGGCGTCGTGGATTGCCGCAGGGAATTGATGGAAAGGTCCTATGCGATACGACACGCTGATGACAACGGCCCCGAGCTCACGAGACATCATTGAAGCGTACGGCGCTTGTTCCAACGGCGATCCCATTATGAAGCCTCCACCTGGTTCCGTTAGCCTCGAGTGTCCCTGACGTTATGCACCTCGTATCCGGGCTTCATACCATGAAAGTCCAGCACCACAGGCACACGCCATTTTCCAGTCTCTTTCCTGTCTTGATCGCCATTGCCCTCAAGATCGACCGGTTTTGGCGGCACAAAGACGTAGATATAGATGAGGTTGCCTCTTCGACTTGGCAGCGCTACGAGAAATGGATGCGGCCCCTTAGGCGACGTGATGTGTAGGATGGAGAGGGGAACAAAACGCGGAATCTGCACGAGTGCAGTGCTGTGATGCAGTCAGTAAACATGTCATAGATAATTCGCAGTATACCATACCGCCATTGGATGCGAAAAGGAAGGCGGAAGAAGTAGGCAATCGAGTGCCAATAGCTGCTCATCATTACTATGACATGGAGGTAGGTAGGGCGGCGACGTTCATGGCGCGAAGGACTCGTCGTATGCGGCTGCGTCACGCATTGAATGCTGAGTGAGCAATGTGTGTGGGCGCGATTGAGGATACTAAGGGGGACGCGGACTGTGTGCCCAGCTGGAAAGCACGGAAGCCATGGAAGCCATGGGCTGGTGTGACGTCAGATGTTGTTCGCGTGTTGCGATGCAGGTGAAATCGTGCCCTGGCCGAGAATTGTTGATTGTGTTTCAGTTTGGTCCGGGCTGGGCCAAAGCTTAAATGAGCGAAGCATCGCATCGATAATGCATCCATACTCAGACAAGTTATAGCAATTGCAGATCACGTTAGCGTCATGCCCGTCATCTGAAGACATCAAAACGTTGTTCGCGTGTTTGCGCGTTTGCGCATCGTTCCAGCACCCAAACGTAAAGGCATGCAAACAATCTGTAGGGTAACAATGGGGTCGCGCGAACACGGAAGACGCACTATGAAGCCAAGGTTGTGTCCAATCGTCCAGAACACATAAAACATATCACAGTCTATTGAAAAGCATTTAAGTACCAAACACACTGTGAGATTCGGTTTATCTAGAGCAGCTGACCATGATCACTATGCCATATGTTGGCGTAGACGGAGAGCGCAAGCCGCCTGAAGCAGGCTAGGTATCACGTACTTTTGAGCGACACAAGACGCAGACATACCAAAGCAGCCTACCAAGCAGCCACCTTGTCGTCGGCATCAACAGAGAAGCCACCACCACCAAAGCCACTATCATTGCCACCGCCGCCAAAGCCGCCAGCATCAACGTCGAAACCACCGGCATCACCGCCAAAGCCGCCACCGAGACCGTCGTCAGACTCGTCATCAGTACCGTCATGCCAATCGATAGTGGTAGGGTCGTCGGGCATGTGCTCCTGAAGAAACTTTGGAATCTCTTGCTTCGACTCGCTGCAGAGGTGAAGATACAAAGTCAGTGTATGTTTCATGCATTTAGATCAGTCATAACTTACCAGAGAATCTTGCATAGATCTGGACCAAGGTCTTCGTTGCGGTCATTGTAGAAAGACGTGGCCTTGCCCTCGTTGCCGATGCGCGCGGTACGGCCGATGCGGTGGATGTACTCGGTGATACCGTCGTGCATGGTAGAGGGAAGGTCGTAGTTGACGACATGCTTGACATTGGCAACATCAAGACCACGAGCAGTGACGCCGGTAGCAACCAGGATAGGGCAGCGGCCGGTACGGAAGGAACGAAGAGCATCCTCGCGCTCGCGCTGAGTACGGTCTCTAATATGAAGTCAGTATATGTCCCACGTTGGGATCGTACAGGATTGTTGCATACGAGTGAATGGAGGTGACAGGCAAGCCCTTGTTGTACAGATAGTCATCCACCATGTCGCACTTGACCTTCGAGTTAGTGAAGACCAGGGTGCGCTGGGGTCCTTCACTGAAGATCAAGTCGAACAGCGCCTGGCTCTTGGCGCTCTCCTCAGTGAAGATGATCTGCTGCTTGATGTTCTGATGGGTGCTGCCAACCCTACCGACCTTGATACGTACACACTCTTCATCCATATACTCTTTCGCCAATCGGCGAGCAGACTTGGGGAAGGTAGCAGAGAACATGAGGTAAGTGTGGTCAGCATCCGAGTTCTGATCTAGAGAGATTGTTAGCAGATGACGGAGAAGATGAGTCTAATAGCAAGCTATAAAGATTAATGTTTGCAAAGGCTAGCATACCCGAACCCTGGAACAGCTTCTCCATGGCCTCCTCCCAGCCAGTCGAGAGCAGCTCATCAGCCTCGTCGATGACCGTGAATCTTTTTATAATGGTCAGTAATGCGATCACGTTGCGAGCTTGCTTGACTTACTTAAGACGGCGGAATGACAGCAGGTTGACATTCTGCATGAAGTCCATGAGACGACCCGGAGTGGCGACGAGGATGTCACAACCCATCTCGAGCTGCTCGCGCTGGTTCTTGGTAGGCGCACCACCATAGACGACGCAAGGACGCAACATAGTGCGGTAACACAGTCGACGCGCCTAAAGTTTGTGTGTATGCAGTCAGTATGTGTCTCATCTGTAAAGTTCACCCTAAAGGTGCACGCTGTGTTTTATGTTGTACTTTGTACATATAAAACACAGCGAATGCCCTCGGGATACTCGGCAGTGCTAGGAAATATCTCTCACCTCATCGAAGATCTGGCAGGCGAGCTCGCGAGTGGGACAAACAATGAGGACGAGCGGCTCAGCGCGGACTTTGTCAGTCAAAGGGTTGTACCGGACTGGGTTTGGACGCGGAGCAGCTAGTTGACGGGCCTTGCCCATGAGCTTTGACAGAATCGGAAGGAGAAAGGCAGCAGTCTTGCCGGAACCTAAGCAGTGTCAGCGAAAAGAGACTGGATTGTGTTCGAGGTGACTTACCTGTCTGAGCAACAGCAACGACATCATGTCCGGACAAGATGGCGGGGATGCAGTAGGCCTGGATCGGAGTTGGAGCCCGGTACTGGCACAACTTGACGTTGTCGAGCATGACAGGGTGAAGACCAGCATCCTCGAACTAGAGAGATTAGCAGAAGCATCTACGAATACACACAAGTCAATGTTTGTGTGACTCACGTTGCGGACAGGGCTGATCTTGGTGGGACCCTCGAGAGTTATATCGAACGAGAGCGCCTTGATGGCACCGCCGGCGCGCTGGAGATACTGGTCGTCGAACAGCATTTTCTCCAACTCTGGGTTGGGCTCGCCCACGTCACCGAATTCATCGTCCCACTGGTAAATGGCGGCATCGGACAGCCAGACGGCAGTGTCGCGGGTCTCGTCCTCAGCGGGAGTGCCACCAACGACGGTCTCGTACTGGAAAGGGACAGGATTATTCCATCCAGCATCTTGAGCACGCGCGAGATCAGCTGCCTGCTGCTCCTTGCGGGCTGCAGCGGGATCGGTCGCAGTTGCCACAGGCGCTCCAGTGTCAGACATGGTATAGATGAGAGGATGTAGTGCGTGCAGCTACTGCTTGAAAGGGGTTATAAATTGCAGCGTGGACGAGCGTTGGGTGGTCAAGGTAGGTGAGTTGGAAGTCACGGTGAGAGTAGCCGTTGTTGTTTATATCGACAGAAGGAGCAGGAGCAGTACGCAGTAGTGTCTCTTAGCGCGCCTTCCTGGGAGATCCTGGTGCCTGACGACGACCACAGCAACAAGCGAGAGGCGAGAAGCTTCTGTGGCTCAGGTGAAGGAGGAAGATGTCATTATGAGTATGTATGGGTAGCCTGTGTGTCAACTGATATGTACGCTGATGCCAAGGTACCACAAGGAGATGCGGTGTGGTTAGAGCAGCTGCAAAGTCTATGGCACAATGTGGGGCAAAGATGTGACTGATCAACACGATATCCATGCTCTTTTGGAAGAACGAGTTTCTTCGTAGCCACGACACAAGGTGATGAGCGGTGAAGCACCACTTGAGGCCAGGGACCCAAGTGAGAGAAGGAGGAGGAGAAGAAGAAGAGAGAGGGCAGAAAGCCTCCGGTAGGTTTGAAGATAATGAGAGAGTTTGTACCACTTACGAAAGATATTGGCAGCTATGCTAACTGACAGACATATGAAGGGTAGGTATAAACGTCCGACATGTTCAACACCATAGAATGAGAACAAAGACTGTATTGATCGATGATGAAAATCACCACAGCATAACGAAGCGAATCTCACTCAGCACTGCTATATTCCTGTGACATGCAAGAAAGCCCGATATTACTCTTTGCCTCTTGCACGAACAGTAGTCTGAGATGATGACTGCCAGCGCTGTCGGATCGTTTTAGTAACCGGTGATCAGATACTACTCTTGCTAGATAGCAGTATGTGGTTTCTGAAACGAACTATTGTGACGACTACGGCGTTTCGTAGAGATGTCCACTGAGACGTGACTGAAGGAGACTGAGAATGGAACGGCGCAACATGAACAATTCATAGATAAACTCACAAATCGGGTCCGTCGCACCATGCTTTATTGATCTTGGAAACTAGAGTCTTCCCCAGAGTGCGTCGTCTACCTGTCCATAATGTAGGGCTGACACGCATTTCTCACTTTTTACAAGATGGTGCGATGTGTAATTAACCTGCTATATGTCTTTTTTGACAACACATAGCGCAGCAGAGCGTCGCCTCTACGGCGAGTTCCAGTCGTATAAGAGGGCGGAGAAGGCATCTGCAGCGATTGTCGTCGACAAGACCGCCATTGTATACTCCATCTAACTGGAAGTTTGTCAGCACTGTTCTTTCATTTAGGCTCAGAAGCATATCGATCCTTTTCACAACAAGAGAGCATTGAGTTGTGTCAACTCGACTAGATTTGACTTACTTGTTTCACTTACTCTCTGCACATCTGACACCTAGGTAGTTTGCTCGTGCGTTCGAAACCCTCCTGCCTTGATGGAACACTCTGTCTTTCGAAAGACGGCCCTCGGAACAACATCAAGGCCCCTAGCTCGTGAGCCTTTGCGATTGATAACTAGTATTACACACTCTGGATGTTAGAGTTGTTCACTGTGTTCACGAATGAGGACAGCGGATTAAGTCTTGCTCGTACAAGGTCCATAGAAACACGTGGCCATCCCGCTGGAACTTGCATGGGGTACATTGTCAACCTCCAAAGCAGTTATCCAGCAAGGATAGAGTCTTATTCCGCTGCTTTTGACCGTTTCCGTCGTAGTAGTACAAACGAACAAGGTAATATGGGCTTTGGCTTGACGGACTGCCCCAAGACAACTTTCGAGACAGCTCTGCTACATCAAAGTAGACCGCTGGATTCTCTGATACCATAGGCCGAATCAAGTCAGTGCTCACTTGTGCTCGTAGATACACTATCCGCCGTGCCATCACTCGAACAAGTGCCGCGATCTGACCATTAGTTCATTGTCGATATCCAGTGCCCTCGAAACTACGCGTACCTGCTTCTGTTGACTATCTGCATGTTCCCCCGCGGTATCTGCAATAGGATTTTGCAAAGACATGATACGCATATCACACAGATAAGCATCGTCGGAAAAATGAACGTATTGACGATTCAACGTCCAGTTGCGAGGCAACCTCGTGTATAGTCCAGAAGAGCTACTACGAAGCATTTACGTTAGTTAGATACCATTTGAAAGTCGGGCCGATAGGCTTACCTGCATCACTCAATACGTCTCTTACATTTCTCCATTGACTGTACTAGAGGTAACTCCTTTTTGATGTTGCGGTCAAAGCAACCAGAGATTGGTGGCTTGTTCCAGTTAGCGAGTGGCCCGACCGGGTGTACGTCATCAATTGTTATTTCCTGGCGTTGTCCACGCGACAACCCGCGCATCTCGCGCATCTTGGTTATCTCACATGCACGCCCCTCGTGCACACGCCTGCAGGTCGTCTTCGTGGTTTCATTTCTTCTTGACGCAACATGCACCTAGACTCATTTCTACCAACTCTTCTGTTCAAGACCCCACGGTTTGACTGATCATGAACGATCCCGGCCTTGATGAGCCAGCCACAGAGGCAGCGCAAGATGTAAACAACAGAGTACACGCCGAGGACGATCAAGCTGAGCAGGAAGAGCGAGAATATCTCGATCCAAGTTATGTTCCCCATTACCCCGGCCCCGCTTCGCATACGCTGACGAATTCAGTCAATGGTGGTTTGCGTCCACAGCGAGCCCCCTCATAGCAGGAACATTCGGGCCTATCGCCAACGGATTTTCGATTTGCGCGCTGGTTGAAAAATGGAGAGTGTATATTCCTCCTGGAAGCGATGAGGGACATGGATCGAAGATCACAGATCCGAAATGGCTTATCGCGGTCAACTCAGTCTCTCTTGTCTTCGCTCTGAGCGCGAACATCAGTCTGCTCCTCAACATGTCAAGGAGACTGACTTTCGAAATTGCGCAGCCTATTACCATCATCGGCTTTTATCTAGCTGGCTTCCTTCTGATGGCGCTTGTGGCTGTCGCTTCATCATCCGTGTTTCGGATCCAGCCTATGGAAGAGCATGCCTTGAGCCAAGCATTCTACTACGCTATTATAGCTGCCGGCATCTACTTTATCATCGCCTCTCTTATGGCCTTTACTGCCTTCGGGGCGTACAAAGGGCACTACGCCAGGGAGTTTCGATTGACAGCTAGTCAGAGGACGCTAATGTTGCAGACTATCGCCTTCATGGTGTATCTGCTTGTTGGCGCTCTGATCTTCTCTTACGTAGAAAACTGGATGTTCCTGGACGCCGTGTTCTGGGCCAACTTTACCCTCCTAACGATAGGATTCGGTGGAGAATTTGTGCCTAAAACACACACTGGTCGCTCACTCTTGATTCCGTATGCAATTGGTGGCTTAGTCACAGTTGGTTTGGTTATTGGTTCCATCCGATCCCTCATTCTAGAGCATGGAAAACAAAAGATGGCTGCTCGATTCATGGAAGTTAAGAGACAGAAGGTCCTCGAGTCTATCGATGGTGACACACATACCATACGCATCTCAATCTTTGAAAAGGTCAATTTCTCTTCAAAAGGGTTGACAGAAGCTCAAAGACGAGAGCAAGAGTTTCGTATAATGCGGCGCGTTCAAACGTTGTCCGAGCGGAAGAGAAGATATACTGCATTGGCTCTGTCAACCACTGCCGCACTTCTGTTATGGTTTCTGGGCGCTCTGGTCTTCATGTACTCGGAAAAGCCCCAGGGATTTACCTACTTCGTGGCGCTATACTACGCCTATGTTTCTCTCCTCACAATTGGTTACGGAGACTATGTCGTCCAAAGCAATGCCGGGAAAGCCTTCATGGTGTTTTGGAGTTTGCTCGCAGTCCCAACACTGACGATTCTTATTTCGAACATGGGTGATACAGTTATTAAGGCTTTCAAAGACTTTACTATCTGGCTGGGTTCACTCACGGTCCTACCAGATGAAGAAGGACTGAGCGCCGCACTTAAAGTCGGATGGAGAAGGATCAAATCCGGCAAGATCGGTGAAGAGGAAAGAGTGGGCTATCATGAGGGTCCTACCAGTCCAAATGAACAACGCACTGATGACCGCTTAGCAGCGTACCTTGAAGAGGAGGAGCTTGGAAAAGCACAGGAGGCGGACGAGCATGGAGACTATCTTGAGCGTGATATCCGATTTTATCACTTCGTTCTCGCAAAGGAGGTTCGGAAACTGATGAAGGACGTTGAGAGTTCGTCGTCGAAACAGTACGAGTACCATGAGTGGCAGTACTACTTGCGTTTAATCGGTCAAGACGAAGATGACGCTTCCAAACATCGACAACCCAAAGCCAATACTCGACACGACGACGGTGAGGCCCCTGATATCGGCTCTGCAGATGACGGAAAGAAGCTCGCATGGAGCTGGCTCGGCATTCGCAGTCCGCTCATGGGCAACCAATCCGAGCCTCAGTGGTTGCTGCAAAGATTAGCCATGAAACTGGAGTCGGAGATGCGCAAGATGAGCTCACCTGACGAAGAAGTAAGAAAGACCAAGCCACCGATCTCTATGGCAGAGTTGAGAAAGAGAAAAGGCAGCGGAAAGACGTCGGACGATGCGCATACGTTGCAAGTAGACGTCGAGGCCTCGACAGTCGATCGATGCGCGAAGAAGGAAGATTGAAGGCGTGAAGGGGCGATATCAGTGCATTAGACGTGAAGTGTGCGTTATGGCGTTTGCATGTATTGATTATGGAGGGTTCATATACATTTTCTAATACATCATAATTGCCTACACCGCAGAGAGTTCTATTCTCTTTCTATGACTTTAGAGCACCACCAACAACAACTCAACTCTCACTATGTCGTTGGTAGCCATTTCGCTGCCGACTTTATGGCTTGCACCTCCTCCAGGCTTTGCTGCTTCTTCACATGATCCCAACATTGAACCTGCATTTATCGCTATCAGTGCCATTTTCGCTAGCCTTGTCGTTGTCCTTGTTGCAGTCATACTTAGCAAGAAGAACAGAGGCAGTTTTCTTGACGACACCAGTGAGCACATAGAGCGAATGGACAAGCACCTCAAGATTAGTGGGCCACTGGAAGACGTACTGAGAAGGAACAATGCAACAGACCACCAACCCAGACCAAGGCTATGGTCAGGGTTTTCCAGTTCCAATTCGGATATCGTTCGAAGAGATCATGAAGTCGAAGATAAAGAAGCAGAAGCAGCAGCAGCAAGTAGAGGAGCTTTTGAACTAGCCAGCAAACCAGTTCGTACACCAATCTTCCACATTATCGCACCACATCCCCCAAACGCTGTTGGGCTCGAGGTCCGTCCGCGTTTATTCTTACAAGGCCATGGATTGCCTACTCGAGATGTTTACCTACCGCCACCCCGAATTCCCCAGTCTGGTAACTACAGCGGCAGTAGTAGCAAGAACAATGCGCTTCTGCAGACGCACTCTGCACATACTGCCAGTCGACATCCGCACTCCGAATTCGGCGACGATAGTACGGTCGTGGGCGACAAAGCCGAAGTCGAGACTCTGCGTAGCGATCTGAATTTTCCGGATACAGACTCCGATAATGCATCTTATGACGAGAGGCAATGGAAGCTAATGGACAACAAGGCACTCGGCTTGCTAGGCAGGCACTGGGAGTGATTTGGAAGAGTACGGAAACATCGATTAGAGTTGGAATTAGAGGTATCAGTATTGTATCAAATCGATGTGTCATCCACATTCCTGCCAGCTCAAACTCTCACTTCAGCCGCCCAAAATCAGCCTTGAGCTCGACGTCTCCATCTTCATCCAAAACTTTGCCTCGATCCCACTCCCTCGCCTGGCCCTTGCTTGTCCACACCACATCCTCCTCATTCTGTGTGTCTCCTCTTTCCCACTTCTTCACCTGCGCGTCTGTGAACCCTGCGGCCTTGAGTCGATCAGCGCCTTGTTGCTGCCAGCGGGCACGGTCGCGCAAGGCTTCCAGAGCATCACCCCAGTCGTCTTCCACATCGGAGGTTACGCAAACGTCTGTAGAGGGGTCGTAGGTGGAAGAGAATCGCGATTCGATGCCCATGTTATTTGCTTTGTAAGCACCACGTCCTTTGGAACGTACGGTGGGTTCGCAAGGTGGTGGAATTGGGCCTACGATAGCTTCGAGGGGATCAGAGTCGGATGCTGGGGATGCGGATCGTTTATTGGAACGTCGGTCGTCTTCATGCGAATTGGTGGTAGTGTGCTTCTGCTTTGGACTTCGAGAACGAGTTCGGTCTCGATGCCTACTACGTCTCCTATGTCTTTCGGTATGCCGTGACCGTGATGGCGAAGATGTTCTAGAATGCGACCTGTGCCTTGTATGTTTGCGCTCGGTGTCGTCTCTCCTTCGAGGTCTCCAACGCTCTTGCTCTTCATTGTACTTGTCTTTGCGCGATTTGTCTCGGGGAGACCTCGATCGTATCCGTTTCCGACGGGAACGGTCTTCCTCTTCACTATCATGTTTTCTCTTATGTCGATACTCATCTCTACTTCTGTCTCGATGTCGACGGGATGATACACCCGCCGAAGCATCCCGTTCCCTGTTTCTATGCTCTCTCCTATGCCTGCTCTTATCCTCACTTCGGTCTCGCCGTCTGCGCGGCGTTGCGTCGTGGCCGTTACTGTCGCTTGCTGCTGTGGTCAGCCGTCCTTCGGGGCCTCTGCCATTGTCCTCTTCGCGACCGCCCGCCCTTTTCCGGTCGCGGTCCATCTTCCTAAGCCGGGCGCGTGACTCCTCCGCCTCTTTCGCAAGGAGCGCAGTATTGTGACTATCAGTCTGGCGAATAAGGTGTTGCAAAAAGTTCTTGTTCGGTCTCGGCGCGCGAGAATTCATCCTGTGGACGTGAGCCTGAGAAATCCCGCAAACGAGTGCTTGTGTACTTTCAACGCGTATGCAACGGCATCGCGGGTACGGAAGCTTGTAACGCACCTCCTCGGATTGAAGGCATCGATGCCAACAAGCTCATATGTCTTTGTGGCCTTCTTCGCATCTTGCTTGAGTAGTTCTGCAACGTATGCATCGTCATCTATGTCGCGCGCCATGACCGGCGGCTGTTGTGTGGGTGGATGGAAGAGTCGCTGAAGTCTGGGCTCCCGAGAACCCTGGACGGCCATGTGAAATCATTCCGGGCCATGCGACGGGCCGGGCTAGCTGCATGCGGTAGTCGCCGCGGGGAACTCAGCCCTACGCGGGCAGTCGCGATTGCCTAAACATTCAATCCCTCTGCAAATCAACATACATACGACGAGCAACATGGGACCCAAACGAAAATCGGCTCCGCCAACACCGGAATCAGTACTGGAACAGTTACAGCAATCCAAGTCGCTGAAGCTTCTGGCCATTGCCGAAACATTATCGCCAAAGGATCTCCCACAGGCTGAGAAGAAGCGCAATTCTGCAGCATCAGAGGACAGCGAACAGAACGGCGACACCCACCCGGCAGCCCTTGAAGCTGATCTGCTCCACTACAAAGTTTGTGTTTTCGCGACCCTACCAAGAATTCACGTCTGACCAAGGATGCAGGAACTCTTCAGCAAACTACGCTTCAGCTATGTCGAACAGGTCACCAAAGAGAAGTTCCTGCGCAGCATAACGGAAAACCCACCCCGCTTAGTCGAGGCTCCGGAGAATGATGAGAAGGAGAGAGAGATACTGGCTCTGAAAGCAGAGCTCAAGGAGCGCAAGTTGGAAGTAGCTGAGATCTTGAAGCAGCTGGAGGACAAGGGAAAAGAGCTTGCGTTGCGCTACGAGGGGCTGCAACTACGCACACAACAGCTTGAGTCACTTCCAGCCGAGATTGCAGGCCTCGAGGCGAGACTTGAGCAGTTGAAGAACGACCAAACACCAGTATCAAAGAACCCTGAGTTGTCTCTGCCACTTCCTGAAACTCAGCGAGTACTCAGCGAACGAGAAGCGGAACTCGCAGCCCTGAATGCGCAAATAGCAAGTCTCCAAGCTACCATCCCGAACCGGACCAGAGACCTGGAGAAGCTCGAGCGTGAGCTGAGACCACTAGAGACACAGAAACAGGGAACCGTAGCGGCAGCCAAAGAGGCCCGGAGACGGAAGGAAGAAGGCGGTGGGATCGGAGATGAGCTAGAGGAGAGAGGCAGATGGCTCCGAGCGTCTGAAAAGGCGCTAAGGGAAATGCTGGAGGTTGAAGGATGACGTCTTTTGTGATGAGCGTGTATGTGATGTGTTTCTGTCGGCGTTACGGACTCGAGATACCACTTGGAACAAATTTTTCTCTTTGCACAGTCTCCTTCCTAATGCACCTGCGAACACGGGGTTGAACATGCCGACAAGCCTAAAAGTCCTAGTGACCGTTCGCCTCATTGCCAACGCATCGCAGTTCAAGGGACGCGCGAGCTAATCGGCCTCGGAAACCAGAAATTCGCGTTGAAACATAATCTGGGCGGCTGGGTGCAGGGGTTTGGGGCGTTGTGGTTGGCCAGCCCCAGCCACTCACCGCCAGAGACCTATCGATTACGTTGCCAGGCCATTCGACCCATAAACATAGGCGCAGGTGGATCCCTCGACGAGCTAGTTGAGCTGGCTACCGATTCCATCCTTTCGTGACATCTGCAGCTGCATTGCTTTGGACAAGATTTCGCAACCTGCATTCCTCGGAAACCTCTTCGCCCAGACGACGTCGAACCGTACGGCGGCGACAGGAGCTGACGTTCCCCCACCACCGTGAGCTGTCCACACGGACACGCTCTACACTACCACACCACCGCCTGGTCTCAGCCTGGGTGTAATTGCTCCACGGCGCAAGGCTCACATTCGCTATTCTTACGCCTGTCACGACGTTACGACTCTCTGTTTCCAGTTCATCGTTGCTTGCCTGCGTTGTTAGCGAGATTCCGGTTTTCTGTCGTTACCTCGTCCGTCAGCCTGGTGTGTTTAACGACTTACGCATCTATCTCACGACTGTTTCTGAACGAATTCGCCTTTGATCTGGAAACGAGTCTTCGCCGCAACAATGTCTGGACTTTCGGATCCGGGGTCGAGTGTCTACGACTCGGCCACGATGCACGTGGGAGACGGAACATGGGATTCGCAGCGCAACACTTTTCTGCTGCCCAACTTGCAAGGCCCAAACTTTGAGACGATGCGATTGAATGGTGAGAAGGCACGCCCTTAGAAGAAGAATGTACCCGCTGACCTTTTAGGCATGGGCAATCGTTTTCGTAGCATGGCCGGCTACAAGGCTCTCATCACAGCGCACGGCGTTTTAGCTGCCATTGCTTTCCTGTTCGTGATACCGGCAGCTATCTTTATGGCTAGCTTCTACCATCGGAACCCGCGAACCGCATTGCGAGTCCACATCTGGTTGCAAGTGCTGGCAGTTCTTCTCTCGACTGCTGCCATCATCTGCAGCTTCCAGGCTGTCGGCCTCGAAAGATCCCTGACCAACCCGCACCACGGTATTGGCGTTGCGCTATATACTCTTGTCATGGTGCAAGCTCTAGGTGGCTCTGTCATACACAGACTAGAGAAGGGCAAGGAACGGTTCAAGATTCCTCTCAAACTTATGGTATGTACAAGACACGAGTCATCTCAACAATTACTGACATGTTCAGATCCACCAATGGCTAGGCCGTACTATCGCACTCCTTGGAATTGCCCAGGTTCCCCTGGGGTTGACTCTCTACGGATCACCGCTAGCTTTGTTCATCCTTTTTGCCATATGGACGTTCATCCTAGTGGTCCTCTACTTCGTCCTTTCGTACAGGACCCAACCAGAGATGGACTTTGACGATCGTAGCACCTACGTAACCGACATGACCTACAGTACCAGGAGAAGCCGGCGGACGAGTAGGGGGCCTGGCGTTGGAAAGCTTGCAGCAGCCGGTGCAGCCGGTGCAGGATTAGCCGCGCTGGGGTCAAGAAGATCTCGAAGCCGTACTCGCAGCCGACGTGGCGGTACAGTGATCAGTTCACGACCTGGCTCTCGTTCTCGGCGTGATTCACGTTCTCGTGTCGCCGACTCTGAGTTCACGGAATCCTACTTGAGCGACGAAAAATACGGTGGTGATCGCAACAAGGGTTCCACATGGAAAGATCGTCTTTTAGGAGCCGGTGCCGCGGCTGGAGGCATCTTCGCCGTGAAGAAGCTGTTCACTCGCAAGCCGAAGCATCCTCCAACAGAGACAGGAAGCGATTTCAGTTACAGCCGCCCAGTTGAACCCTCCGAAGTCACCCAGACCGACCTTTCTAGACTTGAAGAAGGAAGAGCGCCTGAGTCTCCAGCAAACCGTCGTGACAACTGGCGTCGTGACAATCCGCAAGCATCGGCAATGTCTGGAAGTAATCTACGGAGTGGTCATCGTCCAGCTGGAAGTGTAACATCGATCGACTCTTTCGATAGTCGGACCAGTCTTAGCGAAGAGACCGAGATGAGACCTAGGGATCGATCATATGGACTTAAGGAAGGAGTCGCTTCGCTTGGTGTGGTTGGTTTCCTGAAGCATTCTCTGAGCCGACGCAGTAAGAAGAAGGAAGACGAGCGTGTGGAAGAGATGAGGCAACAGGATGAAGAAGAAGAACGCATCGCTCGCATGAACAGCCAACGTCGTAAGAAATACACGGGCGACGGAACGCCGAGGAGAGGCAACAGACCGCCATCTACTATTCTGTCTGACAGCGACATGACCGGTATTACACCTTCAGTGGCACCACGTCCACCCAGACCTATGGACTCTACCGTCACGCCCAACCCTAGTCGCCCTCCTCGCGCTGGTGTATATAGTGTCCTGTCCGACTCTGGATCCGAAGCCTATGACTCTCCTGGAGGCCGTCACCATAGCCGACGTCGCACCGGAGACAATCCTGTGCTGCCCGCTGGTGCGGCTGCAGCAGGCACGGTGACTTCTGCTGGATCTCCTTCTAAGAAGGAGCGCCGCGGTAGTAGAGACGACGTGGCATCTCCTCCTGTATCAGTGAAAGTCAAGATGCACAATGACGGTCGGCATGTCACCCTACGACGACTAAACGAAGAAGAAGCAGCAGCAGAACGTGAGGCAAGGAGGAAGGACCGTCGAAAGAACCGCGCTGGTAGTGTCAGTTCACTGAGTGGCGTTGGAGGAGACCGCTGGCGCAGGACGGAAGCCATGGAGGCAGCACAGGCACAAGAGATGGCACAGCAATCTGGAGTGCCTCCGCCAATGCCCATGCCTAGTTCGAGCACCTTACGCATGCCCGAGGCCAACATTCCTCCTCCTCCACCAGGTCCACCACCGATGTTCGGTAACAACCAAAACCTATCTCCGGACTACGGCAACATCCCACCTCCTCCGCCGATCCCAGCGGCGGACACTGTTTTGAGCGGTAGTCCTATCTACGGCAATGGCACGGAAACGGACCTTAGTAATTACGATTCCAACAGGCGTAGGCGGAGAGCAGAGCGCGCACAGGCTAAGCAAGCTAGGTTAGGAGGAAGTCGCGTTGAGTTTTCATAACGACTGTCTGATGGTGATGAGGAACAAAGGTATGAAAGGATGATTTCGCGAGTTGCATTTTCTCTGGCGTTCTGGGTATCGAGTTTTGGCCGTTTGGCCTTGCCGCAGATTCAGCGTCATGAGCATCACATGCTGCTGGTGATGATGAGTAAATAGATTGAGCATAGCTTTTATATACATGTATCCATCTACGCTTCGGCGTAGTATAAGTATTCGTCTTTGCTAATTTTATGCTACAACTTGATAGATGCATCTTGACACACATCGTACTACAACGCGCCACTGGCAACTAAGGCCATGCTCAACAAATTATACCACAAAACTTAACTAGCCGTATAGTAGCTTATCGTAGGTGGATAGTCACCCGTCGGCAGACCATGTGCTCTGTTCTCGTAGGGCCTGATCTTGCTCGTGTCGACGAAAGATTGCATAATGGTAGGGTGTTATAGAAGCTGTGGTGACATGAGCAGGTACTAATCAAGTTGACGGCACTAAGATCGATGACGGCCAAGGTATTGTACAGAAGATCGAGCACTGGTAGGCCTTATCGTTGGGAATTAGCATGTATACTCTAGGCTGGAGGCTATGATGAAAGTATTTGGTGTTCTACCTTACTTCCATGCCTCGCCATCTGCTTTTTTTTTTGCTGTCATGAGAAACATCCCGTTTTTTGTTTGAGCCTAGCATTGGCGGAATGATGCCCGAATCGGTGCTTTGGGTTCGAGTAAGAGTGCTTCCTGAATGGGAAATCTGTGAGGATTGGGGTACGCCTAAGTTTTCATCCAAAAAAAAAATAAGCTGGACCCCAGAATAACGTGTAGGGCGTCCTCTCGTGAACATAGTGGTGTCTTGATACATACATCATGATACTGATAGTTCGATACTGTATGGGTTATTCAAACAAGTCATCGCACAGCCATTGCAGAGTCTGTTGTTACCATAACACCTAGGTACCTTGGTTGGATATTATCATGACTACCTAGGTACCATGGTTGAGCATGGAGATGGCTACTTCAGGCGCAGCATGGTAAGCTGTCCTCATCTCTCGCTACAATATCAACCAAGACACACGTACGCACTCAATCGCTCTATGCAAGAAACCTCACGCAGGTACTTGGTAAATATCGAAACTGTCCAAGGTCCCCAATCAAGTTTCTGGAATAAAACCAACCAAGCTCGAGCACGCAGACTAGAGTAAGTCAATGTCGAGTAAGGTATTCAGGATGCAAGATGTAGCTCGACCATTTTTCTCGGTTCGGCCGAGCAAAGTACCCAGGTAAGTACATGATCATCTATTGGCGTACCAAGACTGATTTCGTGCGGTGACAGACAAACATCCGGTGATACAACTATGAGCTGCTACTACTATGACGCTTGTAAAGTACCGATTTGATGCTACAATTAAGAGACCACTTCGAGAGACGGCAGTCTGAGCTCAAGGCACTGACTCCCGAGGATTCCCAACGTTCTTCGTCAAACGCATGCGACAACAACACAACGGACATATTGCCGTATGCAGTTCTTGATCTGCCGCCTCAAGATACATGAGTCAGCCAGCATGGGTGGACGGACGGCCTGAAGATATCTCTCCAAGTCCTACTAATGATGACTTCTTCATTAGGAGACGCTGTCCGGTTAACGGTGCTGCACACCACGATGTTGCTATCGAAGCTGCTTCATCGTGAAACGCATATCTATACTTGAGGAAGCTGCAATGCACGCTGCACGCTCTAGAACGCCACGTTCATGCTAACGGGTGACGTTGCCTTGTGTCCTCCGCGGAGCCTATGCCAAGCATCACGAATCTTACCAATGGCGCTGCCGCTAGCGGAGCATAGACGAGGGAGATACATAATTCCAGCTCCCCGGATCTACGACAAGCCTCAACACCATCGCTTATTCACACGTTACCAAGACTTCTCTCGCGAACTCCTAAGTTTCTTCCAGTTGGTTGTATTACTATCCTATGAGCAGTGACGTGTGGCGTACGCATGATACCGCTGGTGGCAAACCTACTTTTGGAGGCGGGTCCAGCCTCTCCCATTCGCGGTCTCGACGCCGTTGAACCAATTTTGATCGCTGCCGGCAGCATCTCGGAACCTTGACTGTCTCGATCCGACGGTGGAGACCGCAAAAGGCCCTTTAGGACAGAGGATATAAGCCATGAGGGAGTCGCTACTGTCCCAGTACAAAGAACTCTGTGTTTGCTGTCCTGTACGGAGAAGCACAGTTGTCGACAACGCCTCGTGGCGAATTCGGCATCCCGATGCAACCCTCACTCGCTACGCTTACCAGGGGTTTTTCCCGCGAACCTTACCAACGCATCACCAGCTGCGCCTCGCTGAAACTACCCATCGAATACGAAATCGGATCATGGCTACAGTCTATCTTCCTCCAAACCAGATGCATGAGCTCTGTCCTGCTTGTTGGGTGGCATGACGACGATTGCGGCAAGCACCGGTCCATACCGCCAATGAAGCGCACATGAAGACTCTGAGTATGGAGCAATTGTCGGCGCCATCGCCCCGTTTCTCTACCATCCGTGGGACATGCCCAGTCAGTACCGAAATTCATGTTCGGGAAGCGGTCAGTCCGGAGTTTAGGCCATGAGTCCTGTCAGGTACAATGTTCAGAGCCCAAGATTCCGCCATGGAAACCGCGTAGCGTCATGGACGGAGCCCTTTCAACCTTGCTATGTCAAAATTGCCACAATTTGAGTGCACAGTACCCTTTACATATTCGCGCGCGCATCAGCACTTGGAAAAAATGATCACAAAAACCCTAGGACATCCATTACGGAATACCTGCCCATAACAGCCCAACGGGGGAATCTCGGCTAGTTACAGGTCACCCTAGTATGGCACTAACGAAGCTCCCGTCGCTCTGCAAGAACCGCCCGTGCCATCGCTGCAGCATGCCCAGCGGTCAGCCTAGGATGTTTCTCCAAGCAAGGTCCAGCCCACCAGACCGCCTAAGCCCCATGGCTTGCGACCGTGTGGTAGGCGTTTGACCGGCGTCCGACGCGCTGCCCTGCAGACTCTTTCCCCAGCCGTGGAACCAGGGACGCAGGCCGCTTCTCCATGTTGCATCATTGGACTCGCGAGCTATCAGCCCCATGTCGACTGGCGCAGTGATGCTAACTAGTTGAGTCTAATATGCACTTTGGACGCTTGGGCTTCTCAATCGTCCAGGTTAACCAGGTGCGAATGAGCATTCATTCAAGCACAATGACACAAGGAACCTTCGATGATATCTCCCCGAGTGTAGGCGCAACATGTCTGTTGTACTAATAGGAACCAGCGGATCCGCTCGGCGACTGCATTCCTCATCAAGTAGATGACGAGACGTTCCCACACTAGCTTGCACTCCATCATGGCTTCCACTCCTACCACAACTGCTCCGGTCAAGCGAGCCTGCGATAGGTACGTATCGTCGGTACACATTCACATGCCACACCACTCATTCTTTCTCGTAGCTGTCACCGAAGAAAGGTCAAGTGCATTGGTGAAGGCACGGCCCCTTGCAAGAACTGCGTCTCTGCTGGCCTTGCATGCACATACAATGCCATCCCACAGAAGAAAGGCCCTAAAGGCAGCCGCGCCAAAGTCCTATCTGAACTTCGCGAAACTCAACGCAATGCTCAACTTGCTGCCGGATTCCCAACCGATCTTGGATTCGATGGCCGGACACTATCCTCGACATTTGCTCGCACACCTGGCCTTATGCCCCCCGCTCTCGTTGAGAGCTGCATAGAATACTTCTTCGCCCATGTCTACCCCTCAGAGCCTGTCTTGCATCGCCAAAGAGCGCAAGAAGCCGCAGTCGGTATGGACCGCTCGACAGAGGCATACTGTATGGTGGTTGCACTATGCGCCTACGTCATGATTCAGGCCAACCACAAGCCACCCGTCAGCGTACTACCACGACCAGAAATGGCCCACATGTCAAATGTCGGCATCGGCCATGTCCTGCTGGAAGAGTCGGTTCGTGTACGACAAGGCTACGATCACCGCGAGAATCCCACCCACTACAGCGTGCTCACATCATGGTTCTACAGTGGCTGCTACTTTGGACTGGCGCGCGAGAACACAGCATGGACATACCTCCGGGATGCTACTACACAAGCGCAGCTACTTGGTATGCATGACGAGGAGACCTACAAACACGACCCTCTCGATATATCACGCAAACGAGTTCTGTACTGGCTGCTCTTCATAGCTGAAAGGTATAACTACAAGTCAAGATGTCTTCTCAGTGCGCGCAACTAACTGCTTGTAGGACATATGCGTTACACAAACATCGCCCAATTACCTTACATCCAACCATCCACCCGCCTTCGCTAGACGAGGTTCCTTCCGATCGACCCATTGCCGTTGGACTGGAACTTATGATCAACATGTTCAAGATCATAGACGATACATTCATCAACCTCTGGAATCGAGTGCACAACACACATGCAAGCGCGGCATGGATTACGCAAGTCCAAACCCAACTTTCAGAGGCCGTTCCCGCATATTTTGAGTGCACAGAAGTCCAAGAAGTTCAAATCCGCATCACACAACAATGGCTGCGATCACAGGCATGGCAACTAAGTGTTTGCCAGGGCCTTGTGAGCAGCGTGTCAAATGACATCCCCCTCACATTCAAATACCCCATCGAAATCGCCAGGGACCTTCTCACTATTTCGCACCAATTTTCCCAACAAGCCATGGAAATGCACGGCGTAGGACTGGTAAGCAGTTTCTCATTTTTTTGCTCGTCAGCCCCAAAGCTGGAGATTGTCTCCGTTCGAGCCCCTCCATCTCTCGCTGGAACCATCCCTGTTGTATTTCGATCGCACTAGCGCCGCACTAGGCAACGTCTATCTCTGACGTCCATGCCCTGACTAGCCAAACTGGCTGGTCCGTCCCTCCACCTACACCCCTGCCACGTTTTGCCCTATCTGTCATGCCAAACGTTAGCTAACAGCGCTGCAGATCGAGAAGCTATTCGACATTGCTTGCTGTCTGACTGATGTCGTTGCATGCACATCCTTTTCGCCTGATGCATTTGCTTTGGGCCCTCGCGACTATGTGTCGCGTTTCCTCACTCTCATATCGACCCTTCGTGGTGGACAGACTCGATACCTTCCTCTTCTCCTCGCAAAGCTCTCCGAAGTCCTACCCAACCTTCCGCTTCCCCGGTCACTGAACCTCCCCCAGACGGTTCCCGCAGGCACGCTCGGCCTTAATGCTACTGGCTCGGGGACACTTCCCTCCAATGTCGCCGATGACTATTCGGCGAATCCCAACGCAACGTCGCCCTCGTATCCTTCAAATGATCTGATTCGTCGACTCGCCGCCCAGACCGGAGCCCAACTTCCCTTCAATACATCCCAGCATTCCATGGTCAATGTACCTACTACGCATGTGGGCGACATGTCCCTGTACGACTCCTCACACAGTACAGCACATTCGCACTCATCTAGCTCAGCTCCCAGGAGCACTTCTACGACACCTGGCCCCTACGAGACTCCTATGTCACAACGGGGGTCGCAAATCGTAGGTCACCCGACCATGCAACTCCCCACCTCGCACGGGCACATGCAGAGCCACCACATGGGCGTTAATGCTACAGCATACGACCCACGTTTTTCTATTCAAAGTTACCCCGTCGACCCCATGATGTACAAGCAGTAGAATCTGGGTGTGAAGAGCAGGGATATCAACAACGGCGCAGAGGAATTCCTGGTCCTGACAGCGGACCGATTTAGATTTGGTAGTATGGTATAGCTTTTGACCATTCAAGTACATGTTCAGCCTTCGTATCGGCACAGCCTTACAATCATCGAGTGACCAAAGCTTCAAAAAAGGAGCACGTGGAACACGGACGACGTTGAACCGCCTCGTCACGAACCCGGAAGCGTCACCTGCCAGGGCTTAGGACATGAATTCCGCGATTCCCGGTTGTCAGCGATCTCAAGGCTACGAACGTCAATCCTCCGGTAGTTCTTCCGACGGGAAGGAACACTGTCAGCACACGTGCGGGAGGAGGTGCTTGCATGCAGCACCAAGCCCACCGTGGATATTTTAAGCGATTGACATGTGTCCCATGGGTTAATCGATGCACCGGCTTGCCTCTTCAAGATGATGAATCAAGGGCAACCCATGCGCTTGATTACCACAGCCATGGCCCGGACCCCCTTCTCGATCTCAAAGATTACGAAAACATGGCCAAGAGACAAGCACTGTCACTTGTGGTTCTTGGAGTGGGCATGATTGACGGTCGGAACGAGGCGGTTAGGTCTGGGAAAGCCGGTTTTGACATGACATGGTCGTACACCAGTGCGGCTGTGTAGCTTCCACGGGACCCGCAGCCAGGGAAGGGAGGGTATGGCAATCCCGGCCTGTCGTTATTACAACACGAGCTCGGAATCTACCGACACGCAGATGAAGATCATGAAGCAAGGAATGCGAATCCGGATAATTGGTTCGCAAAGGAGAAGTGAGACCTAGTACGCCTAGCATTGTACACGCGTTCAAGTTACTTGCAGTAAAGTTCACGACATGGATGCATTAAAATCCAAATAGCGAAACATGATAGGTGTCCATGTAACTACACCAGTGTTAGTTACATAGACAGGTCGAAAACGTTCAAGTCGCGAAACACACGTCATGCCACATCCCACGAGACTTTCCCATATGCAACATGGTACCGACTCATGTCCATTGGGCTGCAACAGGGCTTTCATTACCACCTGGGCACCAATCACACGATTCGCGTTCAGAGTGTCTCAAGCTTTATCTCTGGGGTCGGCCCGTCTAACGTCGGAGCGTTTTGTTAGCTGCTCTTCGCAAAAGTTTCCTCCGAGTGATCACTGACAGCCGGCGGGGACGGGGGTGGACCATGTCGCGGTTCTGGCGCTGGAGGCGTGATGGGACCCTGGGGATCAGGGACGGGTCAGCCTCGTGGAAGAGGCTTGGTCTTCGAGAAGATGTCGATTGCGCGTTCCTGTCTTGGAGAGACTGTCCAACGGCGACGGAAGGCTTGGCACAACGTGATTGATGGACCGTGACCCAAGGGAAGGGTAAGCGTGGACTCGTGATTTTACTGTCATAGTGTTCGCTATCATCCGGTGGCCTTTGCATCATCCCTGGTGGAAGAGACATTGCGCGATTAGTCGTACGTTGCAGTCGCGTACAACGTTAGTATTGCGAGGTCTGGGGCATAGTTTGGTACAGCGCACGCACTGAGTCTGAGACTGGGTGTTTGAGCATTAGCATTGTTGAGATTTGCTGCAATTACACCTGGCCCAGCTGCCCAACGCGGTCTGCGACGTCCTGACGCTCGACCATATGGTCCATGGTCTTCAAAAACTTTATTCCTCTACTCCTCTTGTAGCAAGTGGCGAATATACCAACTCACTCATGCCCTCCCATGTAACGGTATATTCCACTTCTCAATTTCTGTCCATGCTTCCTCTTGTCGGCCCGATTTTCGCCGCGCTAGGTTTCGCACTCCGCTGACAACCCAGACGGAGACACCGAGTGATCAGGAACCGATCGCCAGGCTCCTCGAAATGGGGCTTCTTTCCCCTCCCTGGGCGCTTGGAGGAAGAAAGGGTCTCGGCTTACGGGTTAGTCATGGAAGATGGCGGCAATCGTTCACGTAAGTTGCAGGTGGTCACATCAGGTCTTTGCACTAGTCCGATGTGGTTATTACTGATGACTAAGATTGGGTCAGAATTTCATTGGCGGGTAACATCGCCGCCTGACTCGTATTCGCTTGTACATGCGGCATATGTTTCCCAAGCGGTGGTAGTTCTACATCCCCGGATGCTCCCATTCGCTAGTAGTTAGCTGCACAAATTATTATTGTTTAATCATATGGGAACAGGAAGGAACGAACGGCATGCAGATGTAAGATGCAATGCGACATGCACTGTCTATTCCGCTGATACACGCAACACTGGAACGCGTGCTCATTTCGCATTCCATTCTTCGCAGAATCCACAGCGACATCGGGACAGATCCCTATTTCGCAGCTTGTTCCCATTGGTGCGGAGTGTAGCTTGACTCGCTGGCTCAACTCCCTGGGCAGAAAAAACCTAAGCTGAAAAGACCTTACTACGTACGTAGTCCTTGCACCACACTACCAGTTGCTTTTGGTGGCACCGCTGCACGCCATTGCGTCTTGCAGCTCACAGCGCACCGGCTTGAATTTCGGGACGTCGTGGCTGGCATGCACATGCGCACCGTTGCACCAGACTTGCGCGCCGTCGCTGCGCAAGGCTGCAAACGTCCAGCGTTGCACTTCAAAGGTCTTGTGATCCCAGCCTCGACGCCTTGACGGGTTGCGGTATCGATCGTGACGACGCTTTTGCTTTTCAGCTTTGCATCGTCAAGAACGCTTGGCCCAATCACAACAAGGATGGCAGAATCGATCCTCGCTTGTCCAGAGCGCGTGCGTGCGACCGCGCATTGCGATCGCAGCAATCGCAGTTGGAAGAGCGATCGAAATTCGAAAGACCTCGGGATCTTCGTATATCGCAGCCAATGACACTGGCTACGAACGACTCCTCCCGTGCAATCGCCACTCCTGTGTCCAGAATATCAAACATGTGAAGTGATCGCGGTTCCGCTCCAATGCGATGAATCTGCTGCAATCGGTGTGCCACAAGCGCATGTCTGTTCCGAGCATCCGGAAGCGCGGATCGCCTTCTCCCGTTCAGGGTCTTGTCGATTTTCGCAAGCAAAGTCTCTAAATCCTGCACTTTCCTAGACGCATGCGCTGAGCCGAATCTTGTCCAAGCGATGGAGGTGCGGAAACGTTGATTTTTGGCTGATCGGTGTGTGGTTGCATGGCATGCTTAAGACAGCAATTCTCCAACTGGCTCCTGTAAGGTAAGAGCAGGATGTGGCTTGACGCGGCCTCGTATGTTCTGAATGCTCGTATGCCCGAAGTACAAAGCGACCTCACTTGAAGAGTACTTCCATATTGCTCGGAATAGGAGTATTGCTGCACGGAGATCATACCTGAAAGACACTAGACAATCTTGCTCTATCTTGAGTAAAATGCGCCTCTCAAAATTCTTGCGCTCTACCTACGTATTCAAGATAAAAAATCAGCCAGGCCACCAGCAAATCGATTCCGAATATCTCGTATGCATAGTAGTTTTCACTTGCCGTCAAGGACTAACACGAAGTAGAGCACCGGTTCCTCGATTCCTGATATTGTCGAGTACATATCCATCCACAGATAAGAGCATGAGTCCATACTCGTTCCCGTTTTTCTGCACCAGCCTCCAATTCCTATTGTACGACTCAGCCAATCCTGGATACCACGCAGGGCCTTGCATATATCGTGATAAGACTGATATCACTGCTTATCGTGCCAATATTTCCTTTTCCCCGAAGCATGTTGTCATCGTGTTCTCGTACATTCCACCAACATCGTTGCCCTCCAAAACACACATTCCATGGCAAGACCAGACAGCGGTCATTCAAGCATTTACCCGTCCTTATTCCCGCTGCTGTTCTATCTATTACTCTGGATTCCGATTCCCCGACTGATACGCGTCCGCGGATATAAGAACAGTACCCCGCCAAGACTCATCACACAGACGTGATATCGACGTAGCACAACTTGGCGCACATGTGAAAATGGTTGATTGAGCCGCAAAATCCAGGAAACACACGCGCGATACACGGATCGACTCAGTAAAACCCAGTACCTTGTTGCCTATTGTCACTTCGCCGAGCCGCATTCAATTCGGCGACCACATTCACTCGCAATATAGAAACAACTTGCCACGTATCTCCTCCACAGCGGCCATGAGAAGACCACTCAAGGAACCTGGTCTGCCGCCCACCTCCACTTATCATGGAACGTCTTTTTTCGTTATATCCGGAATTACAATCACGATGTTGCTTTTTTCGTTTCCTTTGGGCGAATTCCCGATCCTCTTTACTCTAAGATGGAGGCAGAAAATGCTTCCAACCGAGCTGCGGAGACATCATTCACACATGTGCAGATGCTAGTTCCGTTGTATGCCGATGTTGCCGCGCCGTCGGCATGGCCAAGCGTTTGTGGGCCGTTGTTTCTGTATCTGCATGTCTCCAATGCCGCTTGACAAACGAGCATAATCCAGGCGTCGCCGAGAATTTCCAATGCATGACTTGTACACACGTCCGGCTTTGATCCGGAAAGGTTAAGACTTGCTCCGGCCTGGAGTCTAAGCGTAAAACCATTGTCTAGTCATGGGTAAGCACCATGTGAAAAACCTGAAGACACGCTGTAGACGCATCATTTCATAACCCTTAATGGCGACATACTGGGAGGTATTGCTATGTATAAGAAGGTGATTGACGTAAGCAATCGAATTAGAGGGCTGCTGAAGCATCCAGAACGATGTGTAAAATATACGAAGATATGGAAGTCGTCGAATGACTAAGGGCGTATTCCTCTACGGTCTCTATCTAGCCTCGACTGTTGCCCATTACGTGCTTGAGATCGTGGAGACTGATTATCAGTCAAGCGGCAAACTCTCTACCCACCACATTCCCCCCCACTGTATACCCTCCAACATGTCTCTTTCCATCAGTCCTCAGTCCTCCTTCACCTAGTACCTCATCTCCGCCCACGCCTTGCCCACGCGCAGATATGATGGAGGGGGTAGAACTCCCAGCAGTGATACGCTATCCATCGTTAATGATACCACGCGGGACGCGTGATCGCTGTCCACTGGCCCCGAGCGCCAGGTCTTGCCCCTGGACACGTCGAGCAAGCTTCGTTAGCTGTTGCAACAATCACAGCCTTGCAGCGTACGCCGAAGCTCCCTTTATCATTCTTGCCGATGGTCTTTGTCAAGACACAGGCCTTGTTCAAATCCGCCATTCCATTTCAGGCCTTGGTCTGAGTAGATCCTTGAATGTATCGCATCAGCTTTTACTAGAGAGATACCTTCAGTTCTAGGGGCACAACCTCTTTCCACTCACCGTCCAGTCGCAGAACCACCGAAAATCGTGGATCGCTTGGTCCCATTTCTCCACACTGGGACTGTTGCTCGTTGGACTCTCCGTAAAATGCTGGGAAAAACTCCTCACATTACAAGGTGAATTCCGTATACGTAGATAGTCACTCGGCTCCACCGATCTTCCAGTCATGCGACAAACATCATTCCGGGATGAGAAACTAGAAGCACTAGCTAGCCTCTCAAATACTGTATCATAGGCATCCCGATTTGCAGATTCCCACACATCGCGATCCACAGTCTTTCCCCTTTTCAGGCCATCCCAATCCTGCCTTCCATACGTCCTCCGTTCAGCAGAGATCCATGCCGGCATACTCACTATCCGTACAGAGTCGTCGTTAGCGAACACTGCTTGGGAAGTCCTTTGCGAGCTTTCGATACGTGCACACTCACTAAACTGGTTCACCGTCTGCGTAGCTGTCGCAACCCTGCATATAGTCCTTCCTGATACTTATACAGCAGCTAGTTGATGTCTGCCAACATTCGCTTCCCCCTATGCTCAGACGCATACGCTCTAGCCATACTAGTTTAGGCCCTCTGCCTGAAGCTTTAGTGTTCGTTGTCTGACGTTTAGCTTGTTTCGGACTAGGTATTTGTGGTGTGAAGTCGCAGCGTCACACAGAAGAAAATTTCGATCAGTGAATATCTAGCAGAGGCAGGAGCAACCACGTGGCAAGCAGAATGCCACACGTTCTACTCAATGAAAACCAATATCATGATCGAGGGCATGAGAGAATTGAGAACCAGGCTACTAGTAGCTGCTCATGATATGCTATGTACTTTCAACCATGTTTTGTTCAAGGTGTGTGTTCCTTTAGGTGTTAGACGCGACTACCTCTGCTGGGAAGCGAAGCATGCCGCTGAAGACTTCTGCTTGAAATCGCACTGAAACATTATTGCGCTCTCCCGCCCTTGCCCACGGTCACTCAACGTGGTTACCATCCCCCACTCGTGGTGATAACGAAGATTCTACGCACCGTGCGCGACCTCCAGCTGGCGCTCTGAAACATCGAGGAGAAATTGGAAGAGAGTGCTAGGCTGTAAAGATTGGACGGTACCCGCTGTAGCCGGAGGAAGGGCGAATAGATGTGACCATGCGTAACATCCATCAGACGAGGGCAGCTGTCAATACGAAGGAGAGAGGTCCGTGACGAGTATTGTGGTAAGCCTAACAAGTGCTCATGACTTTGACGTGTTACTCACTGGATGCAGACGAGACCGAGCTTGCCTCGATTGAGATCCAAGAAGTGGACATGTTATCGGAAAAGTATTGGAAGGTTGTTGTGAGCCTTCACAACATGGTTGAAGCAAGCACCGAAGTTTACCAGAGGGAAAGTCCAGTCGGAAACAGATACAATTTACGTTGGACCGGGAGAAAAAAGGCTTCGGGATTTAACGAGGTATCATGCTGGTTTGAAGGGCACGACGGACAAGATGCTTTGTAAGGTAAGACAGCATATGCTGACACTGTAGATTCTCTATTGAGGAAGGCGTGGTATGCAAGAGTTGAAGTTGATGGTAAGGCAAGCCGAAAGTCTGCCCTCTTTGATCTAGGAACACAGCTTAGAAGATTTGAAGGCAAAGGTAGCACATGCTAACTCTGTTGCTCCTTTGTTGGAGAAGCATGGTATGCGTGTTCTGAAGAAGAGTGTAAGGAAGGCCGGGGGCTCTGGTTCCTGTACTTGAGAAGCATGATATGGAAGGTCCGAAGGAGGTCATCGCGGAGGGAGAGGCTGCCTTGGAGACGGAATAAGGGCCTCAAGAGACGATCCTGGAGGAGAGGTGTAAATCTAAGGAATTGACAGTGTCCTACGAAAGGAGAGTGGAAAAGTGTGGGCTGCTCAGTGGTGAATCGAGTAATTTACGTGGAGTGTTGGCCAAATCGCAAAAATGGTTGGTGAGCTGAAAAAAATAGGTGCAGCGATACTAGGTATCACCGATCGATTGATAATTAGCCCTCTCGCTTTCAAGCATACCGTATAGATGGATCTGACAAAGGTTAGAATTGGTGTCACTAGAATGAATCCATACCGCAGATGAGGCTGTAACAATGAACTATGAACTATGAATGCTTTAGTCTGGCGGTGGCATGACTTCTAACTCATGCTCAAACTCTTAATCGCCAGGATCGTGCGAGATAAACCTCGTAGCCTTCTTTTGCTAGCGAGTCTCCGCCCCTTGTACTTCCAGACCTATCTGTTCTTAGTCACCATCTAGGTCACCTATTCAGAATCCCATCATCCGCGACAGAGGAGCAAATGTGTCACTTCACAAATTTGCTTTTTAAACAAGCCCCAATCCCCTGTGCCCATGTTCAAACCATAACTTACAGCTTCTCAAAGGGGCACTCTCCTTGTGCATACGCTCGTCTATGCCTTCCATCAAAAATGATACTCCGATCTCATTAGTAGTGAGGGCAAGAAGAAAAGTTTGCTTGGATGTGAAAATAAGGATAAATGCCTGATCTAAAGATTGAAATTGGGGATAGAAAGAACCCTGTTAGCCAACTAGGGCTGATGTATAGCAACAATAACAATGAAGTGCGTGTCTCGAAGTTTGAGAGCTTGGACCTTGGCTCTGAGAGCCGCTGCAGCAGACTCACATCGACTGGATCCGTCCATAACCCTTACATACTGCGTCCTGAAGAATGTAGGGGCGCTGTGGCAACTGAGAACAATGACGGTTGTACCCAGATTCTTTCACCCATTCATAGCACACACCTTGAGACCAATAGGGCTCTCTTCACGATAATTTACCTGCAAGATACGTCATTCCATTCCAGATATTGATGTTTCCCGCTAGTTGTACGTATCGCGTCTCACTTGAAAACCCGGCGCATGTTGGTAATACTCCGCTCGTGTGACCTCGTCTCCACTTGGTGTTTGCTGTTGTGTGTGTAGATGGAACTGCTGCACACGTGAATGTAGCGTTGGTGCGTTTCGGTGTACGTCTTGCTGCTAGTAGGCGTTCTGAGGCACTTGGTAGCCACCCATCTGCGGTTGCTGGGCCTGAGCCTGGGCCTGTGCTTGCATCTGCGCCATTTCCTGCTGCCTCTGTGGCAGGTCATTGAACCAGGGATGCTGAAGTGCGTTCGCAGCGGATATGCGCATCTCTGGCCGCAACTGGAGCATACAGTTGAGGAGGCTGAGACCGACCTGGTCGACTTGTGGCAGTATAAGGCGTAGGTCCTGGGTGTGGTAAACAGGAAAGTTGTTCTTGTACTCTGGCAGCTGCGAGATGCCCGGCCATGATCGTTCAGATGGTGTGCCCATAAGCCTGAAGATCTTCTGAACCTGGTCCTCGTTGGTGGTTCCTGGAAAGAGTGGCCGCCCAGTGTACATCTCAGCCATGATGCAGCCTGCCGACCAGATATCGATACTTGTGTTGTAGGTTCTGCTGCCGAGCAGGACGTCAGGGGCACGGTACCATAGAGTTACGACTTCATTTGAGAAGGTATTTACGGGGATGCCGAAAGCGCGAGCGAGACCGAAGTCGGCCAACTTCAGCTGGCCGCGGTTGTTGATCAGGAGGTTCTGGGGCTTCAGATCACGGTGGAGGACGCGGGCCTCGTGGCAAAAAGCGATTCCTTTCAGCAGCTGGTACATGAAGGACTTGATGGTTGCAGGATCCAGAGCACCGCGGTCACCCCGCGAGTCCATATACCTCTTGAGATCCTTGTCCATGAATTCGAAGACCAGCATGAGCTTGTTCTCAGTATGTATGACATCGTGTAGCAGGACAATGTTCTCGTGTCGCAGCTCCTTCATGAGCGAGATCTCGCGGATAGCGGTCGAGGGCGTGCCTTCCTCCGAGTCAAGATGTATCTCTTTCAGGGCTACCAGCTCGCCCGTCTGGCGGTTGCGACCCTTGAACACCTGAGCGAGTTAGCATGCAATGTGTGAAGTGCATCGTGGCTGCCTACAGTAGCATATGTTCCCTCACCAAGCTTCTCCAGCTGCTGGAAGGAGCTGGGGTGTCTTCTGTTGTCCATGGTAGGTACGATGGGCACAGTGTGGCCGTCGCCGAGGTTGCGGACGCTGATGGACGAGTCGGTGCGCTGCGGGGCTACAAGAGTGCCGGCGTGGACTGGCTTGAGACTGCCCGGGGGCGCTCGCGAGGTAAACTTGGGGTCCCAGAGGATGGCCGAGGCGGTCGTGAGCTGGCTAGCAATGCGCAGAGGTGAGGGCGGGCGGGACTTGTCGGGGGTTGGGGCTGGTGACGCCGTTTTGGTGATGTGGGTAGAGAAGAAGTGAGCGAGGGGGGATGGTTAAACAAGGGTCCGGTCGCGATAGCAGCAAAGGTGGAATGGATCTTCGTCGGCGCTTGTGTCGAGTTCAACGTTGCGCGAGTCGATGAGTGGGATGTGGGTGGATTTGGTGGGGCGCCAGAACAGCCGCCTGACTTTGCGCTACCGCCGACAGCCACCCATCGAGCCTTCTCGCCCTGTCCGTGTGCATGGTCCTTCACCACACTAGCTGCTATTTCTAGATGCAGTAACCCACGATGGTGCTTTGGAGCATTTCCATTGGACGCTACGAAAAATGACTGAGAACAACAATGGCAACCAACGCCACATCAACGGCGCGAGGAGCGCGCATACATGGACATGCTTCAACAGGGCGCTTTAGCAATATACTTCATTCGTCATTCCATGAGTGCTACGCCTCAAGCATACTCTTTACCCACCCAGGCACAGCCGGTCTCTTCTCCCAGCCCTCTTTCCACCCCTCCCTCCACCCTTCCTTACTGGCAGGCATAGCAAACACCGCCGTAACCAACCACGCATTTTCCCCTTTCTTAATATCCTTTTGCACAATGGGCAGCACCGTCCTACTCTCGACAAGATTGCTGTTCGCATCAGCCAGGATTACACTACCCTGTCGTTGGCTCTGGTAGATATCCGTGATGCCGACTGCGCCTGTACGGGGCGAGGCTGCGAAGGCGGATGCATGGTCTGAGGAGGCGCCTTCGGGGACTGAGGTGTCTAATTTACGCAGTGTACCGTTCCATTCAGTGAGGAGGCGACCGTCAGACTCGCGTGCGCCGTACACAGCCCATGCGCCTTCTGCGCTCTTGACGTCTCGACCCGAAATCACACGATGGACGCGCAGATGCCAGTTTGGTGTATCCTCGGCTGGCGGGATCAGATACGATGTTATCTCCACATCACTCCATGGCTTCATGCTCGACACCAATACAGGCACTCCATCGCGATCCTCAATCTGCGAATCACCGTTAAGTGCCCTCCGCATTTTCCACAGCTCGCCCCCGTCGTCAGAGAAGGCGAGTTGCGACTCTGGCACGAATTGTTCGAGTTCCTGGTAACCAGTGGAAACAGAGTATGCAAAGGCGGCGCTGTAGGCGAACTTACCGTACTTGGCGTTGCTGTTCTTGATAGCGTAGTGGCAAGACTGACCGCTCGAGAGGAGGAAGGTGTGGCCGCCGGACCGGCAAACGATTTGACGTGGATGAGGGAGCGAACGCACAACGCGGGTGTTGGCAAAAGGATGTGGCTCTTCTTTAGCAGACCAGAAGGGATGTGACTCTGGGACTGCGAGACAAGCAAAGGCGAGCATGCACCAGTATGGACTTTGCGGCGAGTTGTAGTTCTCGGCTAGGTAGTAATTGGGGTACGAGTAGCCCACTGTGAGCATGCCGTTGGACTGGAAGATGTCGTGTTGCGTTGTCCACCAACGTAAATTGCGCATCCAAATTCCCTTAACTACGCCCCAGGAAAGAGGTTCAGGAAGCTCGAGGTCGGCGTAGGCGACGGCGCCCCAAAAGGCTACCATGGCCCATCGATACGTCAACGAGCGACCAAAGGTAATGGCGCGGCCTTCAGGGTCGAAGTAATGGACAAAGTCAAGGGCGTACATGTGTGCGCGCTTCTTGTACTCTTCGGCTTGCTCCGGGTCAATGTCTGCGGCGAGTTTAGAGTAGAGGAGCTGCAGGTATTGGATCGCAAAGGAGCCGGAGTAGTAGTCCATCTGGCGATATGTGTCAGGTCCATCGTTGGACCAGCCATCACCACGATAGTACGTGTTCAGCTGCTTGATATCCTTCTCTAGCTGCTCTTTTGACCACTTCGCCCCATTCCTCTCGAGTCCCAGATTGGCGAAGACGCGGAACCAAAGCCTAGCAAAAACTTAATATCACATCTCAAGATACAGCATGACAGGGACTTGAAGAAACAAATGGCTAGCATACCAGTTTGTATCCGGCATCTTCTTATCGTTCATACTCCCTAACCACGTCTCCACATTCTTCTTCTGCTTGTCCGTCAATGGATCCCAAAACTGTTTATTCGCAACAGCAAGCGTGAATCCAATCGGGCACGCCTCCACCATCCTCTGATCTGTATCTTCCATGTACCCCCAGAATTCTGGGCTCTCAGGATCCGTGCCAGAAATGAGGCCTTGAACAAACTTGTCGGTTGCTGGATACTTGCCGCCACCAGCTAGCAGCGGTGCGAGACCCCATAGTGGGCGTGCGAAACCCTCAACCTGAGCACCTGTCTCATCAAAGCGTGTACCTGTGGAGCCTACCTTGATCAAAGCATTGTCTGGAGAGAAACCAGGAATGAGGGGATCCAGCAGTGAACCTACGGCGGCAACAACATCGTCACGCGTCTTGAGCGGATTCGTGGAGAAAGGGTGCAGGTCGAAAGCCCGATTGGTATTTGCTGTCGTGGCTGTCATGCTTCCGGTTTCCGGTGCCCTAGGGTAGTTGCTTCTGCAAGTGGCTGACCACAATCGATACGATACGTCTCTACCTGGGTGGACCGACTGACGGTGAATATGCAATGCAAACTTCCGTGTCCGCTATCTCCGCTGCGCGGGCGATTATGTTCAGTTTCCTTGGCGATAAGTTTGTCCAGAAATAATCTTGACGTGAGCTGCTGATGGATTGGTATTGGTGGTGTTAAGCGCAGCCGAAATGCCCAGGAGCCCAGAACTCCAAGACGGAAGCAACCTGTACAAGCTGCGGATTCGGGCGTGATGAGGCGAAAAGGCTTGATTCCGGTATTGATTTTCGCCGCAGTCGTTTACACGAGACGAACGTTTATTCCAGTATTGACAGTCTTGAGGCTCTTCTTGCGTGGGGCTGGTGGTGCGTCTTAAGTGGTGACTGCAGGTGTTGAGTGTCGCAACTTCCACCGAGGTTCGCGACACCAAACCCCGAAGCTTCTCTTTTGCCTGAAAAGCTACAAAGTATCCATCACCCCACGACCATATTCGACAACTCGTGGACGTCCATTTTGCCTACATGAACCGTCACCTCTCCACAGCATCCACAATCCTTTGCAATCGACCCATCACGCGTCGGCGCGACCGTGGGGCATCCATGACCCCGACCACTTCGCAGGTCTAATACGCGGATAAATGGCCACAACAACCGTAGCGCCTGCTATCAGCGGGGGTCAGCATCTTACCAAACCAAACACGGAAAGGCTGGCCGTTGCTCAATTCTCCCCCAACACTCGAGAGTGGGGACACCCCAGACTGGTCTGCCGACCTGGGGACATGGCTCTTGGCAAGTCTTGTTTCATTGAAGTTGCAACGCCACGCTTCCTCGCAACTGGACGGAAAAAGGCGCGGACTTGGCGGTTCCAAGACGGCCTTTCACTGACTCCACAAATCCCACCACGAGGTTTCCGCCGAGCCAAGACAATATCACCACCATGCTCTCTTTGAGAAAGTGCGGTGCTGGTTCTGAATCGACCCCATTGGCCGGAGCCACGAGGACTCGTCCATCTAACGATCTAGCTACCTGGTCTGGGGAAGTCGGTTGGCTCTAGCGGCAGCAGTGAGAGCTGTCTGTGGAGGATTTGGAACGTGGAGTCTGGGGTCTAGTCTGGGGTTCACGATAGCTTGAGGCAAGATGGCAAAGACCGCGGCGTTGGACCAGGCAGTTACCCCGTCTTGAGCAAGGAGCTAGTGCTGCGAGGATAGCGGGATAGCGCATGGGCCGCAGTACCATCCTGTTTATATAGATGGTCATGCACATCCCACTGGGGTTTTGAACATCAGTCTGCGGAGACATCTCTCTCTTCACTCATTCCCTTCGAGCTCCATCTGGTGCCGTACACCAGCGTCTGGTCCAGGGTCAGTTTGAGGTTTAGCAGTCGCCCATCGACAAGGTATGTACTCTGTCATATGTTACACAACATCATGCATGCTAACGATAAGATAGATCTTTATAGCCAGCCGATACGGTAGAACATCGCCAACTATCCGCCGTCATGTCGTCTCCATCCGCCGGTGCGAAGTTCATTCGCATGATTGTCAAGAACGACTCTATCAAGACTGATCCTCATGAGATTTACGGATGGCGTGCCTTCGCCATGGCTGGTTCAGCCTGC
>Ga0265797_10001096_pt1 | contig 48575 bp, 78 predicted proteins | sample P2T30metagenome_FD_192433 | JGI IMG/M metagenome (GOLD analysis project Ga0265797, IMG submission 192433) | Plant litter microbial communities from East Loma Ridge, Irvine, California - P2 T30 | ecosystem: Environmental > Terrestrial > Plant litter > Unclassified | place: USA: California...
TCCCCCGAAGGTCGTACATATTCCAGCCATACACTGACCAAGCACTATACATTGCATTCCTATTGATCAGGACAGCTCCATCGCTGGTGAGGGATGCATACCAATGACCAATGGTACCCTGAAGCCAAATGTTCGGACCAGGTAGTTTACCCCGGGCGCGATGAGCAAGGCTACTGCAACGCATAACCCTCCAACCCAGGCATATCCGAACGTTGAACCTCCTTCAAAATGGTTGTTTTGCAGGTAGTATGCCGAGTAGACTCCATATGTTGTGTTGACGCCTGTGAGTTAGGTATGCTCTCATTGGATCTGATAATCTTCAGATGACGCTGCAAGAGACGGACTTGCCCCAAGTTACCGAGTTTTGGAGAACGACACATCCGACATTGACCCATCCGTATCCTCCATTTGGCACTACGTCCTTGAATTCTTCATCCTGCTCCGCGTTTCCAGCATTCAGATGGACGTCCTTGCTCTCAAGTACGTTGACGCCTTCAAGTGGTATGGCTGAGTCCGAATCTCGATCGGCCGGAGTGCTTGTCAAGTCACCGGTGATTGCTGGGTCACTTTTGAGGCGTGTACTGGTAGACATCGTCCCTGCTAGGTATATCCGTCTGATTCCTCGTTGACTTGCGACCTCATAGGCGATATGGATAGTGTCTAGTCAGAACCAGCAAATATTGAGCAATGTTGAGTCGGGAAAGATGACCCGGTAATTCAATCGGACTTGTCCGAAGTAAAGCTGAGGGTAGCAGTAAATACATATAGACAATAGGAAACTACGATGAAAGTACCGGGAAAGATGCGATGCTCGTGTATGGTATGAAAAGAGTCATGAACAGATGCGAAGGAATATTAATGATGCTAGAACCCATGCCGGAACATAATACAAACGTGTGTAAATTCGATTTAATCGAATATAGGAAGCGGTAAAATCTTGTCCGACTGGATTGTCAGCTTCAACCGAATAGCATACTTGAAAGGTCGCTTACATTGAACAAGAAGTTGTTTGCGAGATCTTCTGCCTCCAAGAATCTCGTCGAGTACATGACTACTAGTCAGCATGTGCTCACTGACAGGTGGACGATTCGATTCGACTTACCCAAGGTACCCCTGACTTCGCCTAGTAAAGCCTCCATCTCCTCCTTCTCCCATTCATGGAATCCATGGTCCGAAGAACTGGGTGCTCTTCTCTCTCCCTCATTCCCGATCGGGCCATCGTCGCTCGACTGCTCATGCTTTTCCTTGGCCTCTGAATCTTGTCGTTTCTTCTCATCCTCCTTCTGCCACAAATCCTCCCTGTACCGTCCAAAGTCTTTCGGGTGTCCATCGACGACATCAGACTCTCGGGCAGTTCCACCCACTTTCTCTTGGGCTGATCCCTCACCAGCACCTTCGTGGCCTGCACCCACTGCTCCTCCACCGGAACCACCTCCGCCGGCAGCTTGTGTTCCCGGACCGCCATGCGTGACTTTGACAGGTTCCTTTTCTCCACCAGTGACGACGTCTTCGGGAGCTTTGTTGAATCGCTCAGCGTGAGATGTGAATGTCTTGTACTGGGCCCAGGAGGTTACCAAGTCATCGGGCTGCAGGTCAGCTTCAATGAAGTAAAAGCAGGATTGGGGCGACTTACAATACACCTAAATACCTTTCGGAAGATCTCGGTCTACTTGTAAGCATAGCAACCATGATAGGCCAATAGGTAACTCACATTATGCACAGCAACTGCAACCCACATATCTTTCCAGAACTTGTCGTCCAGAGGATCATGGAATCGATTAGGGTTGACCTTGGGCGTAGGAGTAGGCATTGACCAAGGGTTCATTCCTACTTTCGCATTCAAATGCTTCCTCAATGTCTTTCTAGCTTTAACAGCCATTTCCTGTTCCTTCGTAGGTTCTGAACCGGTTGGTTCAGCCTCATCACCCCCTTTACCATCTTTAGCTTTCGTAGGTGGTTTCTCGTCTCCGTCTTGAGCATTTGCTGGTTGACCGAATTTCTCTTCTTCCTTAGGATCCCCTCTGACTTTGGGTACACCAGTCTTGCCATCGGTCATTCCATCATCGACGGTCGGGTTGGTGTCTTTTGAGACATCTTGACCAGGGACAGAAGCTTCTTCAGGTGATGATTGAGAATCTCCGGCGGGTTGCTCCCCTTCTTCGACTAGGTCGAATAAGGCCTTGCCATTGGGGTGTTGACCACTTGGACGACGTTCGAAAATGGTCTTTTCCTCGAGGGTGGGTACGAGTGAATCAGCGAATCCTTGTCGTACATTTCCTTCTTCGTCAAAGTCTTCTCGTTCAGATGGATCGGCCTTATCACTTCGACTCGTAGCGATGGTATTGTGTCCTGTAGCAAGCTGGAACGGGTAAATAACCTTATCGGCCACCTTGGCGGCTTTTCCTTTCGCGTTCTCGGATATTCCCTTTGTCACTGGCAATCAGATTTATCTTTGTTTTGAGAAAGCTTTAAGACTCACCCTGCTGAAGACCAGTATGGATCGTCCTTCCGAACCTCTCACCCGCAGTACGTCGCTTGATCTTGGTAATACCAGCTTGGAATCCCTCCTCACCTCTGTCCTGCTCATGATCCGGATCCCAAGTTTCAATGTCATCCGCATCAGCAACAGGTGGGCGAGACATGAGCTGATCCTCCTCGATCGAATCAACATCGACACCCATGTGCTCGCGCATAAGTCGGACTCGGAGGGTGTGAGCGAATCGGCCGACTTTGAATGGTTTTCCAGCCATCGTTCTGTATGTCAGCTCACCTCTATGACCTCAGTTGTTTAGCTTACCCGTCGATCATATCGGTATCCCTGATTACAGACAACAACTCTGAATCTCGGTCACCTCGCTGACTCCTCTCGTTGATATTGGCAGATCCACAAAGAACCAGTCCTGGTTGTCAGCTCCCGTTCCCAAGATCTCAACCAGCTCGAGCAGCTCAAGGTCACACTCACGATCATCGATGATACAAGTCTTTCCGTGAATATAGACTTGTTCAGTGGTAAGAACCCCAGACTTGTGTTTACCCCATCCTCGAAGAGAGAAGAAAGTCATGTATTCCTCGGGCTGATCGTCAGCCATCTCATCAATCGCAACGTTCCGAATCATAGAAAACTCACATCAATACCCTCCTTCCTCAACCTCGAGAAGATACTGGAACTTCCTCTGCTGATCGTCCTATTCTGACATTCCATAATCAACCTAACACTACTTCCCTCTCCACTATCGATAGGATAAGTGTAACCAGGAAGAAGTGGAATGACGACACAGCATTTCCAAGGTGTTTTCTCTTTATGAGCTCGAATAATTCGTTCGACCAGAGCATCTCCGATTCCATTCTGGATGGGAACACCGTCGACTACAGTTGACGTGATGAAGAATTGATTCTCGATGTATACGAAATGTTCCGATAATTCGATTGCTGGCCGTCAGCCTTGGTCCCCCGTTGGTCCATGATATTGCAGAACAACGACCCCGTGGACATCGACTAGCGGCAATGAGACTCACACTTGCAATAAGCATTCTGGATAGAATGCTCAATCTTGGTCAAAGTACCCATACTCCAAGGTCCAACACTCCTACAGATCTGAACTTCGCAAGTACCTTGGAGACCGAGGTCATATAATTCTCGTTCGGTGAAGTCGGTTGCGGGGATAAGGAAAGGCAAGCGACGTTTGTGGTTCTGTCATCAATACTCTGTCAACACAGCACAGGAGATCAACTTACCTTGGTCCTGATGAGGAGATTCCATCGCTGGACGAAATGTCGACAGATATCTCGAGCGGGTTGACCGACGATTTGCATTCCGACATCGTGCCTGATATTAGCAAGTACCCTAAACGACTTCGGGCTCCTGGAGAATATTCCAGAGCATGCAGGCAGGAGGTGGAGGAGAGCATGAGTTGTGAAGCGACAATAGACTTAGGGGTTATCTGGCGAGGGGTAGAGGGTGGAAAAGATCGACGGAAAGGAATGGTAGATAGGGAAGAATGAGAACTCACCAAGGCATCCTGGGTACTTTCTTCCTATCGATGGAATCCTCAAACGGTTTATCCAAATTACCAAATTCCACCACTCTCTCATTCGAGTAATCCTTACCTCGCCATACAGGTCCATTAGGTCCATCAGGGTCGGTATGATCTTCATCAATGAGGACGTGTTGGGAAGTATCCCATCGTCCGTAACATAGATCGAGACCACCCATGAATGCTATTGTCTCGTCTATAACACACATCTTTTCGTGCTATTTGTAAGCGACAGAAACAGCGCTAGGATGATAAGGGGGAGGGGGAGAAAGTGGGAAAGAGGACTCACATGAGACCAATAGAAAGTACCAGTCTGGAAATGAGATGGAGATCTCTGAACCATGATATTAGGGTGTAATCCCACAAGAGTCCTCTTGGCATATGTACTATCGACAGGCGTAGTTTTATCGGATACCTCGTTACTTGACATTAGCACTGCTCGATGACGTTGAGTATAACAAAGGCTTACTAGATGATGATAAAGATCTTTACACCATCCTCTGCTTTTCGCTTGAGGAGGTTATCAAGTCTGTAACGTTCATCTCCTGGTCTCCTCAAGTAGAGTTCGGGTGAAATCCTGTTGATCAGCTTATCGCCCTTCATCGCTCATCTCCCTCCGCTGGTATTGGCGAGAAGTCTATTCCTGACATAAAGGCATAAAGGGTGAAAAGACGTACCACCAATCATGGATATAGATCCTGTCTTTAGCCATATTGATAGCTCTACTCAAATTCCAGAAGTAATCTCGCTATTCATCAGTTTCCTTATTCCTCAATCACCAACTCCAGCAAGTAGCTGAACTCACCCCGTCAACCAACCACTGAGCAGCCACATTGACTCGCAAGGGGGCGAACGAGTCAAATCGATTCATCCCCGTCCATGCTGATTGAGCTGCGATCCGCTCCATCGAAACAATGAACTGATGCATTTGTCGCTAATGGTCAGCTCCCGTCCACCCCAGAGTTTATGTCGAAGACGTACAGCGTTCTTTGTGACCAACTTCAATTTCCTCTGAGAATTACTGATGAAGAAAGTATGTTGACTAGCCCTAATCTCTTCTTCATCCTGCATCTGATCCGCTCCTTGTCCTTTACCCTCTCCATTCTGTATCATCATTTCCTGAGTAAATGGATTCTCGGTATCGATCTCGCCTTCATGTTCCGGTTGAATAGCTTTGGATGGATCACCCTCTTTGTGTTTCAAAGATTTACCGGTGAGTAGATGGAATCCGGTCCTGTAGACTCGTTTAGGACGTTCGATTGCGAAATCTTGGTCTAGCATGAACACTTCGTAGAATTCGGTCTGGGCATTAGCCTTTGCTGCAATATCAAAAGGTAATCGGGTAAGACAGTGAGAACATGGATGGCGGAGCCATTCCACCGGAGGTGTATGTAAAGCGACAGAAGGCGATAGACAGGAAGAAACGGATCTTGAGTAGAGGGAGAGAAGTTATCACTCACAGCTTCAGGTCCATCTGTAGCTACAAAGTACGACTCCCTAATGGTAAACCACTTAGGAGTTCTATCTCCAAACCACGACATTGGCGACATGCCCGGTTGATTTGATCTCCTAGACGTATTCGATCCTGGTAAACGAACGAACCCGGCTTTCCCCTGGAATCCACCTCGAGGAGCGAGTGAGAGGGTGAGTGATGAGATTTCAAAGAATTTACACAACCTATTCGATTCAGGTCGGAAAATCTACCATGTCAGCCTGGAATCCAGATAGAAGAAAAGAGGTGGAAAGGGAGAGGGAAACTCACAACAGCCCTGAGTAATTCGACCAAGTAATTCTGCAAAGCATCCCTACTAGCTTGCGCGTAATCGGCTTTACTCATTCCCTTATCCTTTCCTTGGTTTCCCCTCAATGATTTTAGATAGGGGATTGACATTTTGGGGAATTCGGGTATATCGACCTTTCGAGATCCTCTCAAGCCGCCAACAGAGGTACCGAAATTTGCTGCTTTATAGTGGGCGTGAAGAGATAGGAAGTCTCGGAGTTCTCTGTAGATCACCTAGGTGTAAGCGCTTTCTTACAACTCTCCCCCGGACCATCCTGATCACTTCCTCGTCTAGTTTTCCAGCCTGCCCCCATATTTGACACCTCCCAACCCCGCCGGGACAGGTCCAGGTCCGCCTGATACGATATCGAGATGACTCACCCATTTAACAGCTCCATCCCCGTACTCGCACTCGACCTTGAACATCTCTCTACCAGTTGCATCTTCCTGTTTCAATCCCACACTATCACCCACTCTGAACCTCATGTTTCCAAGCAAGACAGGAACAGCTTTACGACCATCTTCATCCCTATCCAACCAAGTCTTGAGCATCATCACTGGTAATTGACCAGCCAATAATTCTGTCGTTATAGGTACGGAAGCGATTGCGGTTGAAGAAAGGGCGGAAACAGTGTTGTGACCAGGAGCAGTTTCGGATCGACCTTTACCTTGTCCTGGTAAGACTCGATTTCGGAGCATAGCCCATCCTTGTTGAGCGTGTTCTTTGATCTCCCCATCAGTTTCATTATCGTGCGACTCTTGTCGAGTTGGTTTAGGTACAGAGTCGGTGGGTGAAGACTCCTTCTCCTTCTCCTTTTCCTTTTCCTTTTCTTTATGCGAAAGAACAGAATTTCGATGAGCAGGTGGAGTCGTACTGTCCCTATCCCTAAAAGAGGAGAAACGAGTATTGGTTTTAGGTCTTGAGGAAGAATCAACAGCCGTGGCCCAATGTCCATTGACCTTATTGTTGTCGTGTTTAGACGGTGTTTGAGGTGACTGTTCATCGCTTGAACCTGAATCATGGTGTGATGGAATACGAACAGCTCCCTGAGACCGAGAAGGGGTAGGAGTGAGGCCGGCTCGATGTTCTTCCTCTCCATCTGCTGTCACCTTCAGTATGGGTCCATTTTGGATTCCACGACCCGAGTCGTCTTCTTCCCGGTGGTACTGTTCGTTAGCTTTGATCACAACCAGAGGAGAAGTGGGTACTCACATTGATCAAGGGAGTACGGGAATTCAGGATGATAGCATTCTGAGACCCTGGTGGTGCTTCATCCTTGACAGGCTGGAGACCTTCTGGATAATGTCCAGCTTCATCCGTGAACCTCTTGGCGATCTTCTTATCGGTTCTCGGAATGACATGCTCTTCTGGATCGATTCCTTCTGGCGTTTCATCCCTCTCTTTGCCTTTCCCTTCACCGCTCTTCCCTTCAGCCTTGGAAACATTGTCCGTTTCCCTCCCCTTATCTTCACTACTTCCAAAGTATCTATCCGGGATACCCTCTTTGGTTTGATCCTGGAAATACTCTGGCGGAGCAGGTGTCGCAGTTCCATCACCCGCTGATCCTCTCGGTGCGGGTACAGATGGTACCGTTTCTTCTTCCGGCGAATCGTGTATAGATCCCCCGTTCACTTTTATCTCTGGCTCGTGCTTCCCAGGTCCCCTACCCAAAGGTCCCTCTTGATCCCTATTCCTCTCTCTGGGTGACCTCTCATCGGTCTCTCCATCTGCGTCGGACGGTATCGAGCTGGATGAAGTTTGTCGACTAGAAGATGGTCTATCGCCCTTTCCCTTTCCTTTGGACCCTCCATTCTGCTCTTGCCATTCTTCGGTATTCTTCTTGAGCCCAGTCGCAGGTAGACCTTTACTTGGCGCTTTATTCACTTCATGTTGACTCCCGTTCTGATGTTTGTGTTCGAGAGCGTTCTTGACGAGATTAGCGAAACCGCTATTACGTTCCGCCATCTTGTATGTGGTGATTGATGGGTATGATTATAGAAGCATATGCGGACGATAATAGGTAGATGAGATGATATAGATAAAGGGGGATAGGGGGATACGATGCACTGAAACTTGACTGTGTCTGCGCAGACGGGATACAGTCGGACAAGCCTTTTACGCTTATTTTAAGGTACACGCGTCATCATACAACGATCATCTACAGGGGTAACAAGAGAACAAGATTCAGGTTGGGTGTCTAAATTCCTGTTATACCCTATTGCCCTGATTTGGCATGTACCTGATTTATCTTTGTAGATTGATTCGAGTACTCATACGATAGAGTACAATTGTGTACAGTATTCGTACAGCTTGTGCTTGTCGGAAGGACTGAAAACAAAGCCCGACCATGATGATAGCAGTATCCCGCTCTTGATACCTGCAATTGTAATGCGTCTGGCCCGTTGGACTGCACCGCCACGATCGTGTCTCATCTTGTTGCTGGACACAACACGAACGACTCGACTCCCAGAATATAAGGAGACCTCCAAAGCTAGTCACTCATGATTGATTACCATCTTCTACATCCCAAAACGAAGAATCCTTCATCGTCGACTAAGCGACATGGGTCATCTTATCTCATCAACAAAGTCATCGACGACTGGACATCCCGGAGAAGGCGGGAGCACAGCTCCCCAGACAATTTCCAAGAAACCCATTCACGAGCAAGGTGTGACAGGGGCCAATATGGCCGAACCCTGGTTCGATGGCACGTCTAGAAACCCGGCGGACCATTTTATCGACTTGGACACGGCCTCTATGGAAAGCGCACCGGATGTTCGCTCATACTTCTGGTTGATCGGTCACCTTGTTCGAAAAGAGCCGGAAGTTCCTCTTGACCTAAAGACACGAATTGTTTTTGATGCGGAGCTGGTGCGAGAAGGCAGAGAGTGGCTCCGGGACTTCAGGGATGCAGGGCGTGGGTGAGTCATTCAACCACGAAGCTGCTCAAAACGGTATTGATCAAGCAGATGGTTTCTTTCAACTGAAAGGGACGTTATGTCTTACAATGAACCGGGCTCTGAGTGGTATCGCATTCCAACGGCCGGCATCTGTCACGACTTCGATTCTGGAAGGGCTCAAGTCCGGCCAGACGAATGTGCTTTCTTCGACTCTGTGCCCACGACTGCTTACGAAGGACCAGAAATATATATGCAAGCTGTCAGTCGTGCAGGATTTTGTTTTCGAGAAGGACCGACTGACGGACAGACGAACCTTCGCGTACCCATGATGTGGGCGGAAAGCTCTAAAGAAGGTGTACTTCCGGGAACCCGTGGATGGGACCAAACCATTTTGGCTGCGTACTGCGACAACGTTCATCCTGCATTGGCCTTGCGGTCATTGGATTACGAACGGGACGGAATCATTTACGTTCTGGTCAAGCTCAACTCCGCCCCACATAAGGTGAACGGCTTACCGGAATCTGATCATGACGAGCTTGCGGTCGACTATGAGAGAGCTGAACAGGTTTTACGACGGGACTGGAGCGAGCTAGAGAGACCTTATAGGCGATCACAAGACGATTACCTCGGTCCCGGCTATCTCGAGATGCAGGGCCTCACCGCAGATGAATTCCTAGGTAGACAGGAGTAAGATCGAGACGATGCACGCGATGATCCGAAGAGACATGTGGACTGTCTCTCGCTCACATGTCTCCAATCCAACTCGCTTGGTTTGATGGCGATCGGTATAGCTATTGAGGATACCTATATTGAGCCAGTCAACACTGCTTTTCCCCTCAACATCGGTAATGACTTCGGAATTGAATACGAAGCTTCCTTTTACGTGTGAGCTATCGACAAATAACAACGGGATGAGCAAGTCTGGAGATCAAAGGTATAAAAGCACGACTTCTAACTCTTCTGACTTAATATGTGAGGTACCTTTGGATAAGGGATAAGTCAATCTGCTATGCTTCGAATAGTAATCGCTTTCATCTGGTAATGCGAGATAACTCGACCTGGTATTCACTATGATTACGATCCACTACCAGTACTCACCGAACAAACCTTGAATGCCACGACTCACGATGACTCGAACAGCTATACCACTCTTATTGCTCCTATGTGGTACAGCCGGATACACCTTTCATGCTTTCATATTCCGCTACATAATCACTCAACCTCCTTCACAGACTGGACATCAACGTCCAAGACCGCCAAAGCAAGATACACAATGGTCATGGCCTCCTCCTGGTGAATCGCCATTTAATCAGCTCAACCGCGAGAAGAGAGAAGCGGATCGACTAGTATTCGGTGATGATGGTCTCGTGCGGAATTGGGAGGATAGCAAGGAGGAGACAGCGGGTTATGCAAGACGATCAAGTAGGGTCAGGTATGGGCATCCGATATACCGCTTGATTGAAGAAGGCCAAGTCAAATGGGCTTCCCTATTGAAACGGTAGGTGATGGGTTTCGGTTATGAATCGTGTAAAGCTGATCGAAGGCAATCCAGAACCTTGTCACAAGCGGTGTCGGAATACAAGAGGAGATACGGACGACCCCCACCTGAAGGATATGAGCGATGGTGGAAGTTCGCTCGAAAGAACAATATCACGATTGTCGATGATGTGAGTGTATATATCTCGTCAATCAAGGTGAGAGCTGATGCACAGTGCGACCAGATACATAAAGATCTCGAGCCATATTTCGCTCTCTCACCGAAGCTGTTTCGAGAGAGGCGAGATCAGCTTTCTTCGGAACCTCACTCTTAGTATGTCCTGTGCCACCCATTTCAGCTTTACCGATCTTCTTGGGCCACCAGACTGAGCTGAACAATAGCGAGATTGTTTTAGATCCTAAGGGCCAATCCCGGATTCAAGGCAGCAGAGGCTTCGCCAGTCGCCCTCAACTGCTTTTCCAGCTACTACAACCTATCGCTCAGTTCCTGCCTAACAAGATATCTTTCTATGGGTCCGACCATGATCTCGGCTCGACGTTGCTGGGTGACGATCAACGACAAGCTGCATTTGAAGCTATAAGAAATAAGATGTATCTTACTGATGAGGATCTGAGTAGACACGAACAAGGTATCGGGAGGGGCAAGGTGAAAGGGACGGTGGCTGCTTGTCCCGAGGGGAGTTTGGCTTGGAACCAGACTTTGAGCCAGCAGGAAGGGGCATTCATCCCGGTTTCCGAATCTGGTATGTCAATCATTGACTTCCGCATCTCACTTGAATCGATCTCTTCGCGCAAAGAAGGAGAAGCTGATATCAGAAGCGACGTTCATTCATTCTTTTTCAGCGACATACGACTTCTGCTCCAACCCCTCCCACCTCCAAACCCACGGATCATTCTCATTCAATTTCGCTCGTCAGTCCAAACTACGCCCCTTATTCCAATGGTCCAAACAACTCCGATCACCCGATATACTCACCACCCCACTTGAGGCATATACTAACGTATCTTCCCATCAAGCTTCTAACGCATATACCTCATGGTCAAACAAGACGACCAACAAGCTTTTCTGGAGAGGTAGTTCGACCGGGGATGCATATACCAAGAACAAGAACACGAATGGGACTTGGAGAGATAGTCATCGCCCTAGACTTGCTTTATTGGCACAGGCCAAAGAGGGGTTGGGGAGACTTTGGATGAAAAGAGGTAAAGAATGGAGACTGGAAGAATGGACTAGAAAGAGGTTGAATGAGGAATATCTCGATATTGGTCTGACAGGATTTCCACATCAGGTATATCATTTCCCTACTTGAGGTAAGAAAATCTGCTAATATCAGTGCAATCGCGAAGATGGGACTTGTGAGGAGATGGAATCAGAGTTGGAGTGGCTGGATAGGGTCTCGCCTGAGAATGCAGCGAAGTACAAATGTAAGTCCCGATGTCCTGTAGCCGCACTACCTACCATGAAAGCTGATACTTAGACGCATTAGACGTGGATGGGAACGGGTGGTCATCTCGCTTTCACCGACTTCTGATGTCAGGGAGTATGGTTCTCAAATCGACAATATATCCCGAATGGAACTCTGTATGTCCCCCCCCTCTCGCACCGTACCAGTAAGTGGTGCTAATAAGCAGGACTGGATGATCCCCTGGGTCCACTACGTCGTATGCCCTCCTCCACACCATCTAGTGGATATTATACTGACATACTGTATAGCCGGTACAAGTCGACTATTCTGATCTATACAATATAATGTCCTTCTTCTCCGGTTCACCCAGTCACGATGGTCTTAAGGCAGGTAGGGCGTTTGACAACGATGAGCTTGCTCAAGCTATTGCAGAGGCTGGGCGGAGGTTTGGGGAGGAACATTGGAGATGGGAGGACATGCAGGGATATATGTTTAGATTATTACTCGAGTGAGTCATGACCACTCCTTTGGTCTTCTCTTTGGTATAGCTGTCGGGTGCTATGAAATGGCCGATAACACTAAGCCGGTGAGCTGACTTCAGGTATTCGCGATTACTGCAGGATGATAGGGATGCGGCATCTTATCATAGACATAGAGTATAATTTGCATGATACCTGCAATGTATGTTCAAAGTTGTACTATATGCCATCAACACTTAGGAAGGATTTCGCCTTATCGGCTACTGGACTGCGTCGTTGGGCAAAAACAGTTGCATCTGCGGCAATTCGTCTTTGACCACACCCATTCAGCTGATCGAAATAATCTCCACCTCATTTGATCAACTGGTTGAGAGTCTGAGATAGTTGGATCTGCAATCGCGAGACCTGGGCTGCGACCCTGATACTGTGATTTTCGTTTGCTGGGATAACCTTGTCGAAACCCCTTCAGATTTACAGAGATCAATTTGACAGTTCATGGCCTTGTCCGCTCACTCATGATATATCGTGTCTTCCTCAGGTCTACCTGAATGCGCACGTTCTTGCATCTGAGATGAGTTTCGCCTAGTGTAAGGTAGATTAGATGGGAATACCAATGATAAGAGAGAGCGAGGTGAAGCGGCTCGAGGAGGAGAGGTAAGATCAAGAAGCATGATCTGGCATTAGTCGTTCCATTTAACAGTAGTAGACATGATAAGTAGATCATAAGAGGTAGGCTGGTGTACGTGGTGCATTTGATATGTGGAACGTATTGTAGATGATGTATTAAAAGGGATTGTTAGATCCCCTTATATGGCCAAGCTGATGATCGAGATGACATATATCTATTTCTTTATCCATCCAGCCACACATCGGCTCAAACTTCGCTGTTCCCGTTCGACAGCCCTTTATGTGGACGGAGTTAGCGGCATGGTCGAATTTGCAAGCGAAGATCGATTTGGATGTCATTGAGCCGACAGAAAGAGGATTGGCCGAGTTCATGAGAGATGGATTGACATTGTATCCGGACTGCGCTTTATCTTCGCAAGCGCATTCTGAGCGACCAACACCTCTGCGAGGATGGCCGGAGATTTCAGTTGGCGGTCTTGATTGGTTTCACGTCCATAATATCATCTTCGTCGTCTGACGACTCGCTTGAGCTGGAATCCGAAGTATCGTCACTATCCTTTTCTTCATCCTCATCCTCATCCTCTCCATCTTCTTCCTCATCATCCTCCTCCTGCCCATCTAACGCGGTCGAGTCGCTATCAACAACCGGTCCAAATCCTTTTCCCTCCATTCCACCCTCCGCTGCGCCTGGAGCATCATATACCCCTAATCCTAGATCCATTGCAACAGCCCTTTCGCCCTTCTTTACATTCTCGACGTTGACCGAGTTAGGATCTAAAGATGCTTGCTGCATGAGCGCGGTGGTTGATGCTTGAAAATCGGGTAAAAAGGCTCGAACGCGAGCGAGGACTGCATGTCAGCTCTTCTTTGTCACACAGGTGGTGTAGCTCCAGATTGCTCATTGACATTTGATGAGATGGGAAATGACTTACCATCACTCTCTGGAATGGCATGTGGTCTTGTACGAGTCGGATCTAGGGGATTGGGCATATCGTTGTTGGGTGTATCTGAATTCGTGATATTCGAAAACAATTTACCTAAACGTCAGTCAGTCCTTCATGGATATCAACCTATAAACGTACCCAGCCTCTCTCGCCTCGCTTCTTCATCCTCAAAGTCCAGCTTCTGCCTTTCCTCCTGAACAATCTCTGATCGATTGTACTGCATATTCAAAGATAGTTGATATAAGAAACAATTGTGAAAGTCATCACCAGCCAGTGCAGCGTGTAAGTTTGATTCCGGGCGAACCCCACTATGATCCCGCAGCTCAGCACTCTACAGTATTGTATCACATGTTGACTACAAACGTCTTGGTAATGGTTTTATGCTAAATACGCTCGTATCATATTATACACAATATCCAAGAACATCTTGCCCTTCTCGTCTGCATCGACTCTCAACGTTATGAAAATCGCCCCATTGACTTTAATCGCCTTCATCAACTCGGCGCACCCGTAGTCTTGGGTGATGAAGAGAACAATCAGTCGCTTTCCGTTTGAGCGAGTCTTCAACGCCTCAATCAATCTACCCGTTTGTACCCTAATCGCCAGGTCACCCTGGAGATGATTCTCGGCGGTTCGAGGAAGAGTGTTGTCGCCATATTCTGTCGGAAGAGAGCTAGCCAGTACGTCATTTTCTACGATGGGCCTCGGCTTTTTTCGATCCATGATCTCATTCCATTTTCTCAACCTAGTCTTACCATCATGCCCTTCCGCCAATTCCTTCACCACCTCTGGCACTCGGGACATCTCGATATCACCCTCAAATCTATCGACAAAGTCAAGTAGATCACGCACCCGCCCGTCCAGGACACAGCCATCGATCAACACTCGGATTGCGGTATCTGGGGCTGGCTTTATAGTGGCCGAGATTTCGACAGCGGGAGAGAAAGTCGGATTGATTTTGATATCGCCGGTGTCGACGTTTAACTCCGTCCACGAGCCGGTGATAGGACCATTCGAAGCGAACGGCTTAGGTTGAGTCGCTTTACTCGGTTTACCGTTCTTCATGAAACCTTTGATCTGGCTCAACGAATCCATCGTATCGAAAAAGTCCTTCATGCAGTTGGCACCGGAGAAGACTTTGCCGTATCCCTTCAAGATATGATTTCCTGGATTGTTGCGTATTTCGTTATATCGACCCGACAGGCGCTGTCCTTTCAAGAAGGTGTGTATCACACATGAAGGATACGATCGTTGGAGTAGGGCGGCAGTATCATGGAGGCTTTGGAGTCGCAGGTAGTTGCGTGGCTTGTCGCCGGAAGGACATGTCCTGAAATCGGTGACCGCATTCCGGCGTCGGGCTCGTAAATCGGTAAACGTGCTGGATATTTGAACAGCCTCTAAAGCATTCTGTATGTCAGCTTTGATTAATCCTAGGCTAGAAGCGCTCACTTGATCAAGTACAGGGTAAAAATGGGCAAAGGCATTCCATCGCATATTCGGGAACGACTTGACAACACCTTTTCCCTCCGCGCCCGCGCACCAATACTTCAAGTTCGGCTTTGCTGTAAAAGGAGATTTTGTGACTCGCTCCTCCTCTTTCCTCTTCTCTTTCCAGTCGTCTACCACCTGCAACTCCAAAGGTGATGAGATAAAAACGATTGGCTTGGACATGGGCAGAGCCATTCCCATCAACCTCGCGAACTCAATTGGCTTGGCAAATTCCGGAAAGATTTTGTCGGAGGCATCTATCATCCCCGCGTCCAGGAGAAAGAATATGGGCTCATTTCCTGGTCGTATACAAGCGGGAGGCGGACCCAAAGTGAGCCCAACGGTGTGGGTGCTGAAGCTTTGTGCCGGAAGTGATGTCATGTTGCGAGCTGTCAGCGATGGTAGGGAGATGTGCACGAGTGGAGCGGTGGTATCAAACAATCGATCTGTAGGCAGAAGGTCGGGTGGCCGTCTCGACAGTCAAGTGAAAATGAATAGCTTGAGATGAGGTAATTGAGCACAGGGGCGTGAGCATGAAGAGAATGCCTGGTTACAAAGGACTACAACGCTTTTGTGTAGCCTCTTGTGTGATGTGGATGTGTGTGTGAGTGCGCGATTTCTTATGGGAGATCCACGAGAGCCTCAAGAATTTGCATGAGGGCAGTTTCATCCCTTGGATTGTAAAGCCCCGTAAACGTTGTATATATGTCGTATAGCGGAAACGGGGGTGGCCGTATGCCCGTCGACTCGAAAGAATGTCTCGACGTAGGGTCAATCCCGAAGAGCTAAAGCCAAGATGCTATTATCACCTCAAATCAGTCCTCCAGAGTCCTTTCGGGTGATTAAACCAGTCTGTTCCCCGCTTCCTGCGCAAGACCATCGTCATGGCCTGACGATCTCCGTACACCGGATCCGAAGGGACGTGATATGCCGAAGACACCTTGTCCCACTGCTCGGCAATTGCACCGCACCGCAGCGAAGCAAACGAGTAAACACACAAACAACCCAAAGCATACAAAGGTCCTTTGTTATTCGATTTGCCCCTAGCTTTATCCAATCACACGCGACTTCTTCGACGCTAACGCGACATTTGACTATACATATCTCTGAAGCCCTCTCCGTATCGTCAGTCCAATCTCCTCCGAAATGAAGAAGGCAATAAAGAAGATCGCATCTCGTGTGCGTCTTCCATCCACTAGAAGGAGTAGGGAAGAGAGTCCAAGGAACATCACCCCGCCTAGGTAGGTCCAAACGGATATGAACAGCTTCTTAAGCTTATGGCTAGGACCACAGAAACCGATAAGGCCTTCACGACGCCTCCCCATACGACCGCCCAAGAAAGTGATAACCCTACTCCAGGGGACCTGGTTATTGCGACCCCAGGTACACCACGAGTGGAATACCCAGCCACCGAGTCGGACTCAGATTTGCCGCAGAAGAGACCAGAGCAGAGGTTCCCGCATCCCGCCATCGATCGAGATCCAACTACGACCGACCCAGTTTCGATCCTGAACCCCGAGATGGTAAAATTGGGAATCACCGGCGCCGACCTCACGCTTCCCCTTTTCGATGGCACATCTACAGACCCTTCAGATTATCTGATCAATTTTGATGATGATTCGATGGAGAAGCATCCCGATGTCCGAATGTACTTTTGGAGCGTTGGTCAAGCTATTGAAGACAACTATACGAGCATGGTAGACGACCAGTTGATGGATTATCAGGAACGACTGAGACGAGATGACGCACTGGTCAAGAAAGGGAGAGAATACTTGAGGCAATCGAAGATCAAGGGGGAGGGGTGGGTTTATCATGCTACCAGATTTCGTCATTTAATTGACCTCTAGGTATTACATCTCTCCGAAACGCGATTTGCTCGCAGGTAATCATCCGGGTCGCCCTTGGTTCAGGCTTCCAACGATCGAGATCGCCGACAAGCTTAGACGAGGAGAACTAGAGCCTATGGACGATGAAGGCTATTATGCAAGTGACGGCGATCACCACGTTAGCATAGGTATCATGGTCAAGGTAAGCTCATGAGCGGCGTCGTTCGGGTGTGTCGCTGATCTAGTGTAGACCAACGTTCGGGTGCCCGTTCTTTGGGGTGATATTCTCAAGACCGGCGAGGTTCCCGGCACTGCGGAATGGTTCGGTTCGTTGGACGCCCAATACCTCTTTGATCATAATCCATGTTCGAATTGGAACGGCCAGACCAGGACTGAGCAGATCGTCGGGATCTTGTATCTAATCACGTATGCTGGCGAGCCCGGGACTGACGTTTGTGATAGCTCTATTTACAAAGAGCTCCTTTTGTCGATATGGCCCGACTTGTTTGACAAGAAGGAGGAGGAAGTGGTAGAAAAAGCTACTCCCGCCGAAATTGAGAGGCTGAAGAAGCGTATGGGGAACGTGGAGGACTTTTTGTACGGGAAGAAGGAGTATCGTAAGAAGAAGTTCTTGGGTTTCAAAATCCGATAGCGAGTCAGTCGGTAGGTACTGTATGTTGAAATTGGAGTGCTGCGAAGTCGCTAGCACTATACTATCATGAATCAAGTCATCAAAACAAACACATTGCACGACTCGCGGAACTGCCTGATACAGCACGCAACGAACGCTCAACCCCGCAGTATACTGCACAGCTAGACAAGTATGAGAGATATCACTCATCAAACGCCGATACTGTGCGCACACAACGCGTCCAAAGCGTTTCTCCTTTCCTATTGTAACTAGAATATCAAACTATCGTTTCACCTACTCATACATAAACATGATGCATAATGCATTCTACGCCTCAGCTAGTCAGGCATATGCAGTGATAGATAAGCCAGCACGTCATCCAAAGACATCTGTAGCAAATCTGTCTGCCTGAACCGACTTGAACCAATCCTTGCTCTCCTCTTCACTCTTCCCGGATATTTCGCCATAAATCTTCTCACATGTCGAGGTGATACCGAGAGCCATCGGTTTGCTGCCGCAAATGAAGACCTTTGCCCCTTGCCGAAAGAGCCCAGAAGTCTCCTCTCTATCAAGATAAATCCGATCTCTACGCGTTAGCGAGATCAACTAGTGTACTCACTGAACATGTTTGGCCCCCTTAGATTCTTCTGGAGTCCGAGAGAAAGCATATCGGACAGACACAACTCCTTCGGCTTCCCATGCTGCCATTTCGTCGTCATATAGCGCGTCTTCGGCCTGGGAGTGACATCCAAAGAAGAGGATCGCTGGCCCGACTTCTCGTCCAGATTTCCTGTCATCAACAATGTCAATTTAGCATCAACCAGTATGCTCACTTCTGAATGGCTCGCTCTTGACAGAATGCCCGGAATGGAGCGATACCAGAGCCCGCTCCGGCCATAATGATGGGGACCTTTGGATCACTCGGTGGATGGAAGGATTGCTGGGATGGTCGAATACCCGCTCGAATCCTCATGCCCGGTTCCAGATGAGCGAGGAAATTGGTCGCCGTTCCCAGGTACATGCCCTTCTGCGAAAAGTGTTGCGCCTTTACCACTGCAATCGTCAGGGAGACCTGTAGTGGGTCATCCAAAGGTGAAGATGAGATGGAGTACTGGTGTCAGCGCGAGTCTAACGTCGGGGCATACCTGTCGCATTCGAAGAGGTGGTAGGGCCAGTATGAAGTCGCCCAGAGGCATCTCCACCATAGGATATTCCTCCAAGATATCTAACAAGCTCCGTCGACTTTTAGCGACTTCCGGCTCATACACTTCAGGACGAGACAGCTTCTCAAGTCTCGACATATCCTCGTTTCTCCGAGCGAATTGCATTAATGATGCAACCTGCTTGATCGAAGCGGGCTGTCCAAGCTCGACGAAGCCCGAGAACAGGTCGAATGCGCTAATCGGCGTATCAGTCGGAAAAAGAAAAGACTGTCCGGAGCCCTTCAATGAAACGCGGTCGTCTCCATGCAGCTCGAACCTCTTCAGTACGCGCCGGACAGATTCAACCGGTGTGATTGGTAGTAAAGAGAGATAGTCACCTGCTCTGTAAGATGACCCTTCCTCGAGACGCATCACGATATGTCGCTTGATCTGCTGACCGCCATGAGTGATGACGTCGTTCGAAGTGATCTTCGCTGAGGGGATCTCGCCATGCTTGAGCATCTTATGACGAGCTTGAGTATCGACAATCGCCGTGAGACTGGCCTTTGTTGCTTTTGCCATTTCGGGAGCCGCGATGATATCCAAGAAGGACTCTTCCCAGTCATCAAACGTATCAAATAGGTCGGCCGCGGATGCGTTACCCTCACCACGAGCAAGGAGCCGTTCGGCACCACTCTCTTGAAGACGATTGTCTATGGTGGTGGGTACGGCGTGATAGGTCGCAGCCCAATCTGGATGCCCGCAGCCGAAAACCGCATATCGGACTCCCCTGGTGGATTCTGGCATCGAGGTCTTTAACCATTCGTAGAAGAAATTGGCGTCATCGGTAGGCTGCGGTCAATCCCGCTCAGATATCAAAAGCTACTATACTCACTTGACCTTCGTAACTGGCGGTGATGACGGCCAGTGGTCTATCAGTTGGGAGAGATCCGGCGGTAAGATCATTGAGACGTCCTGTCGTGACTGCAAATCCTCTGCGAGCTGCCGTATCGGCCAGCTTCTGGGCAAGGGCTTTGCAAGTTCCAGCGTTACTTCCTAGTCTCGTCAGCCGACAGGAGATCTTGCTGACATTTTAGCCTCACCGTAATAGACCGCAAGAGGAGGTCCGTCCGAATTTGCCTGAGACACATCCGCATGCCTCGCTTCTGGCGCTTTGGACGAGTCTCCTAGCGATGGCGATGGTAGCTTCACGTCTTTCCTGGGCGAAACATGCATGTAAAGATGGCCTGGCTTGATGGTCAGAGAGGTTTTGATCTCCAATTGGTAATTGGCGTCATAAGGCCGGAAATCGAAGTTTTGGAATAGCTGCCTGAATCAGGGAGACTCGTCAATCGTCAACGGCTTGACTTACCGTAGCCACTACTAAGAGTGATTCCTGCCAGGCAAATGGTCTTCCAATACATCCTCGCATACCATTTCCAAATGGCTTCCAAGAATTAGGCGGCAACGCTTCAAATTTACCGTCCAGCATTCTCTCGGGTCTAAACAATCAGCAGCATTTCCGCACAAGGCAGGCGTCCTTACCTGAATTCTTCTGCATCTTCTCCCCATACGGCTGAATCACGATGTAACGAGTCCAGGATGACATTGATCGAGGTGCCTTGTGGGATTCGATATTGACCGCCGATGATCTCATCTTTGTCGATAGGAGAGACCGTAAAGGCGGGAGCAGTTGATTTGAGGCGGAGTGTTTCTTTCAAAGCGGCGTCGATATATTTCAATTTTTGAAGATGCTCGAACTTTACGGGTCCGGAGCCACATACGCCGTCGACTTCCTTTCTGATAGCAGCAGTCGCTCGGGGGTCTCTGAGGAGATAGTAGAACAGGAACGAAAGCATCCCGGATGTGGTCTAAATCGAGAGTCAGCACTACGGGTGGGACACGCCGAGGGTACTCACCTCGTGACCAGCGATGAGGAACGTAACCAGTTGGTACCTAATGTTCTCGGGAGATAGCCCAGTGCCTGTCTTCGGGTCCCGCCCTCTCAACATGGTGTCCAGCAAGTCTCCCTTGTCTTCCCCGCTCTCTTGTCGCTCTTTGACTAGCTGATAGAAGTCAGCACTATTGTCTCCTTGTAGCGCCGCGTACCTCATCCGCAATCGAGTGCTGTAGTGCCACATCCTCATTAAACTCCTTGTCGGTCGAGCGATATAGCCAAGATGTACCGGGGAGTCGGCGTGTCTTCAGCCCGGCCGCTTTGAGCGACCGAGACATTGCTTGTACAAATGGGGGAGCGGACTCGGAGTAGAACGAGTTGAATCGATGGGAAAAGGTGCAGAGAGCGATGGTATCGAGAGTGAGCCGAGTAAAGTCATCCACGACATCGATACGCTGATCGCCGAAGCGGTGCCACTACGTAATAAGCTCGACCACTCTCGACTGGTGATGAGGGACTGCCGACCTTTGCTACCAGCTGAGATGCGATATCTATCATACCAGGAAGCATGTTTCTGATGCTGAGCGGCCCAAATGCGGGCATCAAGATCCGATGTGCCAGCTCCCAGTTCTTTTCATCACCATGGGCAGTGAAGAGACCTAGAGTATTAGTGACAATGCTCAAGAGTCGAGACTCGAGAGGTCACTCACCATCTCCGGCCACACTTCTTACTGCTTCTAGTGCACCCTTGACAACCTTTTTAAACCGAGTCTGATCGCATATCTCGTTGACCAGCTCTTGACTACCGACGATGACAATCTCTCGCCCGATCAAGCTGAGCTTGACGATCTCGCCATACCGCTGTATCAGGCCGACCATGGACTGGATGGCATACTCGGGGTCAATGTCGCCCAGGTTCCCCACGATCAGTCTAGTCGGAGGCTGAGGAATCGATTTAAACTGCTTTTCAGTCATGGCGAAACTAGTCAGTTTGAGATGGGGATCCAGCCGACCCGACCGTCACCCATTATATACTTCATATCGTGTTGGTTGGTTTAAAAACCGGGGATGCGAAACAAGCCCGAAGAATGGCACTTCCCTTGATTAAGAGCTGATATTGGATCCTGCATGGGTAAAGGAGGAGGGCCGGTTATACCGCTTATGCCGATATGTCCCTTGATTCTTCAGAACTCGGGCTGTCGACGCGTCCAACGGAAACACGTTAGTAGCTGAATTACTTGATCCGCGGTGTTGACCTCAGCGGCCGAGAAACTTACGTCGCTCGAATGATTTGAAGCGATAATCACTGCGGCATGATAGCGATGTCACTCGGGGAGCACGGTTCAAAACGCCCAGTGTAAGTGTGATGACGTCAAGGTTATTGAGTCCTGAGTTCATTCTAAGCAGCCACAGGCTCGGACCATAGTCATACATGCACCACAGCATTTCAAGCACTATCATCGATGTATGTTTCACCCCTCTTCTCGGCGTTCGCCCTTCGCCTCGCCTGCTTGAATAAAGCGCTGGCCTTCTTCCTGGGATTGCTTGCCTCGAATACATCATCTAACTCTTCCAGACTAAGTTGCTTGGTCTCGACGATGAAGTACCAGATAGTGAAAATTCCTACCACGTCCCAGGCCATGAAGATCAGGTACGCTGGAGAGTCAGCTCAGCACCTTAGCCGGGAGACTAATGAGTAGACTCACTCTTCCAGTTGAGTGCCTTCAATGCTGGTGGAAGACCGAATGTATTGATCATTGACACTGCCGACGTTACCCATCCCTGCAACGCGAGGCCTTTTGCCCGGTTTTCGTAAGCCAGAACTTCAGCTGGATAGAGGGCTTGAAGTGGAGTCCAGCCGAAAGAGAAGAATACCATGAAAAGGACTATCATCAATATCAATACCAGGATACGATGGAAGGCTTGACTTACAGATGAACGAGATCCCAGCATTGGCCCGAGTGGGACTTTGAGGCCCAGCAGGGCTAAGAAGACCCGCGACAATCGCCATACCAGCCGTACAAGAGAAACTGGCAAAGAGCAAGAGAGGTCGACGTCCGAAATGGTCGACTACGGCTGTTCCAGTAAGAGCACCTATGAACGAGGTGACCGAGTTGACCAGATTAAGAACCCGCTGACGGTTGCTGTCAACGATACCAGCTTGTTCGAGGAGTACAGGGAGAAAGTAGGTGATGAGACCATTTCCGGACAATTGACCCCAGATCGATGTAATGGCACAGAGCCAGAATCGATATCGGCTCGCACCAGTTCTGATGTTCAGCCCCATAGAGGTTATAAGCTAAGCGACTGACCTAAACAGCTCTCTAAAGTCCCACCATCGCTTATCGGCTCCGTCAAGTGAGATCCTCTCTTCGATCTCCTGAATCTCGAGCTGAATCATGGGCGAGTTGATATCACCAGTCTTGGAATGGTATTTTGCCAAAATCTTCACAGCTTCTTCCCTGCGTCCTCGAGAGTAAAGCCATCGGGGAGACTCGGGAAGAAATAAGATGAATGCGACGTTGATAATCGCTGGGGCGATCTGAACTAGGATAGGAGCTCTCCAGGATGAAGTGCTGTATAGTCGTTTGCCGAAAGGGATCGAAATACCAGTGGCGAGAATCTGACCAACTATCGCGTCAGCCGACGCCAAAAGGGCGATAGATGGAGAGTACTCACCATAGTAGAACGAGTTGAGAAGACCCATCCACCTTCCACGAGTCGTCGGAGGTGTGATCTCGGTCAAGTACGACTTGCTCGAATTGTTGGCGATACCTCCTCCAAATCCGGTCAGGAACCTCCCTCCCAACAGCATTCCGAAGCTATTCGCGAGACCACTGATCAATGCCCCAACGATCAACACGGTGTTGCCGATAAACATTCCATATCGTCGCCCGAATAAATCAGGGATGATAGAAGCACCAAAGAAGCTGCAGACGCTACCGACTGTGTAGATACCCTGAAATTTAGTACTCTCCACGATATCAGACGTACAAAGAGGAGACTGGTCTTGCTTCCGAGTGATATGTCAAAGTAGTCTTTGAATTGCGACATTGAGTTGACTGAACTCATGACCGTGCCATCGAAGCCTGAGCGTCAGTATCAAGTGACGATCCAGATGATCGAACGCACCATTGTCACCGGAACACACACACGCAACTAGAGCAAGCATGACAAACTTCATGTATCGCCAGCTGTAGATGTCGGGTCCGGGATCGGCAGCATGTGCCATCTTTAGCGCAGCGGCTCGGTCCTCATTCGAGATATGGGTACCAAAGCCATTGGCAAGCACTTGGTCAAGCGTGCCTGCTCCAGTTTTTCCCTCTTTCTGGTGCGAGATAACATGCTCAAGGTGTTCTTGAGAGCCATGTAGCGTCTTGTCGTCGTTCTTTGGCAATGACATCTTGAGCGGGATGTATGAAGAAGTCGTTAGACGTGTATCGGCAGACGTATATATGTTTCTCGACATCAAATAGAGCACTGCCCGCCGACAACCGGACTGCTGATTTTCAGCATCTCCGCAAGGACGTACCGCCCGACGACCTCAAGTACCCACTACCAGCCTCCGCCAGTAACCGTCTCAGCGGCAGCAGGTGATGTGGGGGAGTCGATCAAAATAGCTTCATAACTGACCGGATTGCCGACGGAAAGTGGGGGAGACATTGAGCAGAACAGGGCGATGTCGGTGGCGGAGCGAGGAAGGCGCCATGGAGCCCGCCGATTGATGATCCCAAAATAGATCTATCACGCGATTTAACAAATGTCATCTGCCGACTGACTGCTTCTCGGCTAGTTCTTAGAGCTTGGGGCAAGCTTTGACTCCGTCGCGGGTGGATGTGTCGTGTGAGATGAAGGCGAGGACCCTTGCTTGTCGATAAGCGTCTGGAGCCGTGGTCATGGTGGGGTCGTGGTCGATTGTCATCTAAGAATGGGCCGTCTACTACCTCGATCCCATGTGTTGCGGGACTCGATATCCTTCAGAACATGTTCGGTCTCTCGTGTAATTGTCGAGTCGAGTCCCGAGACTGCTGGGCCGAAAACAATGAGCATGCTCGGGCTTGCCTTGTGAGGCGTTCGTACCATAAAAGCAACTGGCGAGGCAACGAGACAAGCGTCAGCACCGAATCGATCGCTATCTGCTGGAATCGCTCTCTATCTGCTTTGGCCCAGTGGTCTGTCGGTCTGAATAGGCCACGTGTGTCCTCCTTTGTACAAAATAACAAATACGAGGTCAGATAGACGTCTAAACGAATGATCCAGTCCCTGTGGCTAGCTTGGTATGTGACCGGCGAAAACTCTCATAAACCTCGGAGGATCCGGCTAAACACTTCCGGTGCGATATATTACCCACAAAACGTCTCAACCTGTTAACTGTTCATCGCTTACTATATCATCAACATGTCGGTTCCTACACCAGAGTTCACTGGCAAAGATGCTCTAGACGGTCTCCTCAAGATTACTGTGAAAGATCGCAAGGTTCCCGCCGCCTTCTTTGGGGTCACAGATAAGAACGGGGAATTGTACTTTGACTGCGGCGGTGATAGAGTGTTTGGCAATGCTGAAGAGGGCCAGGTCACGCCTGATACCGGTATGTTACAATCCTTGCTCGATGATGACTAGATGCTGATCCTCTAGTCCTACAGCTATTCTCCATGACCAAGTTTATGACCGCTGTAAGTTGTTTCAATCGTAAATGTTGGGGTTCCGCTAAATGTAGATTGCATGTTGGCAGCTGGTCGATCAGGGCAAGATCGCCATGGATGATCCAGAGATCATCGCTCAGCATCTACCCGAGCTCGGTAAACTACCAATCTTGAAGGGATATACCGATGATGGAAAGGAGATCCTGGAGGAAACCAAGACCCGGATTACTCTCAAGATGCTTCTCACACACTCGTCAGGCAAGTCCACCTATCCACTATCTGACTTGACTCATCAAATCAGGACTCGCCTACCCGTTTAACAACGAGGACGTAACGAGATGGACGACCGAGCACGAGCTTCCGTCCTTGTTCTCCGCAAACGCAGGGATCGAAGCCTTCACGTTCCCTCTCATATTTGAGCCTGGAACAAGGTTCAATTATGGTGTAGGGATCGACTGGGCTGGCTTCTTGGTAGCTCGAGTCTCGGGTCTTGACCTGGAAGAATACTTCCAGAACAACATTTTCAAACCATGCGGAGTCACCAGCACGTCATTTTTCCCGCCGGATGATTACGAGAAATCGATGGTCGCCATGTGTACTCGAGATCCACCCCATACGGGCGATATCAAATTGATGGATGGTCCAGCGATGGGTCGACCGTTCAAGCGTGAGGAGATCGGGCCCCATTTTATGGGCGGAGGTGGTCTGTTCGGAACAGCTCGAGACTATCTACGGGTTCTCACTCGTGTTCTCGCATCCTCCGATCCCGAAGCGAAATCGCCTCTCATTTCGTCAAAATCATTCAGGTCACTATTTGTGGATAGCCTTCAACCTTCACCAGAAATCAAGGCAGATCTAGCCAAAATGGCAGAAGGTCAGCATATTCATGACCCAGCAACTTTGACCAGCGGTACTGGAGATCATATCGGCCATTCTCCCGGTCTGTTCCTCAACTTTATCGAGACCAAGTTCGGTAGAAAAGCAATGAGCGGATTCTGGGATGGAGCTGCCAAGACCATGTTCTGGATAGACCCCGAGACCGGGATAGCAGTACGTTCAGCGCCCATGCCTCGGGTATAACTGACAAGTAGGCTGTGTGCTGTACCAATCTGTTGGCACACAACCCTGATCCTTGGAATCAGGTATACAACACATTTGAAAGAACTCTGTACGACAACTTGAAATGATAAGCGGCGGCGTAGGCGAAAGGCCTTCGGATATGACCAAGATGCATTTATTGGCATAGCAATGCCTGAGCGTTGGCTGAAATCCCAAGGCAGATTATGCATCAGGCAACAACACGACCCCATGGGCGCTAGCGATTCTTCCGAATAGAGAGGTGCCAAGCCGCGGAGCAAAAGCGTGCTTGATGATCATCTTGGGCACATCGCTCGCAATCGTGTGGGGGTCCAGCAGCATTGTTTGCAATGCACACCTGCTGCACCGTCGTCCTCAGACGACCCGCCGTCGCACGATATCTTTTCGCACGAAAAGTCGGCGTCTTCGGCGACTTGGACTCAACGCCAAGACTTGCCCCGGATTAGTATTGCGACATTCCATCTGTCATTTCATTTTGTTGACCTATGTTCTTTGATACTTGGCGGAGGAGTATAAGACACTAAAGAGCATGACCAGGGTCCCAACTCATCCAATACATTATTAGTTGTCTGTCATCAGCCTTGGATACTGGCAAGATGGGAGCTCTACAAACCGACAAACAGGCTTTCAAGGAGCTTACACCTTATTTGATGTACTGCATCCTAATCATGTCTTCCGGTATGATGATCTATGGGATGCAAGTCGCTCTGTTCATCCAGATAGTGAGTCATGCTGACCAACAGGGATGCCGCTTCTTTTGCCCAATTCCAAATTCTGCCTGCTTGGCTTCGGGTATTTGGTGTCGAGGATGGACAAGGGGGATTCACATTACCAACACAACGACGAGCTATCATGACCTCTACCGTGGGTGAATCCTTCAGAGTCTGAATCTATCTAATAATGCAGCAATTCGCCGGAAAGATGACCGGAACCATCATCGTCGAGCCGCTGGTTCAAAGGTTCGGCTTCAAGATTACGATCTACGTTTTATGTGCAATCCAATTCGTTGGGTGTATACGTACGTTATATCCTCAGGTCCAAAGCTGATGCGTAGTTGAGATGGCGACAAGTAATTGGGAGGTGTTCACCACAGGTCGTGTCCTACAATATGTAACGGTCGGAATCCTCGAGAATGCCGGTAAGTTTAAGGCAAATCTGGCAAAGTCATACGCTGACCCGGAAAGGTCCTACTTATGCCGCTGAACTATCCCCCGCGGCTTTGAGAGCAGCTTTAGTCACGTTCATTATGGTCTTTCAAGCTCTCGGGGGTGTTATTATGTCAAGTGTATTCGTCGGTGTCGCGTCTTCAAGTAACCCGAATATCTGGTATGTACCCCTTGGGCTCATGTTCTTCCCTGCAATCGTCTGCTGCATCGGTACTCCTTTCGCTGTTGGTAAGCCATTGTCTGGATGCTCCGAATGGCCTGACTGTCAGAATCGCCCCGTCTGTTGGTGTCATGGGGAAAGAGGAATGAAGCGCGAGCTGCAATTCGAAGATTACGCAGAAAGCTACCAGATTCCGACATGAGGAATGAGCTTGAGCTTGAATCGATGGAAGCCGCTGTTGAAGAGGCTCGATTGATATCGTCTCGATCTGGATGGCTAGAGTGAGTCGTGTGGGTACATCGACCGAACTTCGCTGACATATAGTCTTTTCCGAGGAACCAATCTTCGAAGAACAGGGGTAGCTTGTGCGATCTTCTTTTGTAAGTGACTTTGCTAAGCCCCGCCCTGAGCTGATCAATCCAGTCCAGCAGTGGACCGGTATGCAATTTGTCGTACGTCTTGTTATCGCGATCGTCCCGCATCCGAGGCAAACAGAAGCTGACTTCTCAGGTCAGCTTTGGCCCGTATCTGTACCAGCAGAACGGTATCGGCAACATGGCTTTCACCTACAACCTCATCGCTCGAGTATTGAATCTTGTCTTTTCACTTCCTGTCGCATGGCTATACGACAAATTCGGTCGTCGACCTCTTTTGTTCATCGGGACCTTCTTCGCAATGATCTGGCTGATCATGCTGGGAGCATTGGGTGGTCAAACCGAGTTGACCGAGAATGCCTTGAAAGCTGTTGTCGCCAGCGTCATACTCCTTCAGGTCGGATGTTACTTGGGTTTGTCACAGGGTTGCTGGATTGTCGGTCCGGAGATTGGGTCCGCTCTTCTCAGGCGGAAGAGTAAGCATATTCACTTCACCACAGCGGCTTCCGGCTGAATCTCAGCCATGGCAGCAGCAATCACCGTCGATACTCTTTCTGGATTCGCGGTATCCTATGCCAGTCCATACATGCTAGATTCGATGGGCAATAATGTCGGATTCGTCTTCTTGGGTTTCGCAGTAGCTGCCCTTGTTTGGGTCGCATTCTGTATGCCGGAGACAAAGGGTGTAAGTTCAGCGTCACTGAGGCGAGGGCAAGACTCATGAGCTGATATGGACTAGCGAACACTTGATGAGCTTGATGAGCTGTTCGAAGCAAGATTGTGGGCATGGCAGTTCTCCAAATACGAGACTACTGGTGCCGCCAGCCGATTCGCCCATATCAATGAAGAGACTTTCCAGAGCAAAGGTGCATCGTCCATCGCGGAAGATCAGACAGTAAGTCTCCATGATAGATCCTCACTGATCCTTCAGGATCAATTTGCTAGGACCGCGACGTTAGAGGACCCAGATCAGAAGGTGTAGATAATGCCAGAGATTAAGAATATTGAATGTAGAAGTTAAGCCGCATATGACCGATGGCAATTGTAGAGCCACGTGCCACTGCCAGGGTTACCATTTCGCTGTTGCCCCAATAGCCGGTACTCGTTCAATACACTCCTCATACCTCATAGATCCTATACTACATATACACATACTTGGGCACTTGCTCGTATCTGCAGCACGATTTGATCAAGACAAGAGAACAGCTCTGAATACGACTCGCGAGCTCACTAGCTTGACTCTTGATTGATCAGGGGTTTTGGAGCCGCACGACATTCCAGACGCCGCGTGACGACTCTCCGAAAGGTTCAACGTCAGCAATTCGGCGACGGACGCCTTCTAAGAGTTCATGACAACATGTCGTCTTCTTTGATCTCGGCCAAAGCTCCCGATATCTCTATACCGCAAGTCCGCCGGATTGTGGTCGAGACTAGGGGTGCTCAGATCGTTCAGGAAGAGTCACCAGCCGTGAGTACTGCAGTGGTATTATGAAGTAAAGTTCGGGGCTGATGCATATAGACTCGGGACTCGAGAGGGATATACTTGCCTCACTATATTGAGCCGGTATCGCACATTGCGGTGGACGTAGGTCTCTCGTTTTACTGGCCTCACAGTATGTCACGCGACTCGGCTGACCAATCCAGATTGGAGGATCTCTTGCAAAGGTTGTCTACTTTACAAGGTCATCAGAGCCAATCTCCACGACACCACCGCACTCTAACCCGTCTTCTCCGTTCTTACCGCCCTCTGAATCGATCGTCGTCCCTTCTTCGCCTAATGCGTCCTCGTCCAAAGTCCCTCTCGACTCGCCATGTGCACAGTCCAATCAAAATCCTTTTGATGGCCCGCAACCTGAACAACGGAAGCCTGTGGTCAATGGCGCTTTGACACCACGGGTGCTGATGCAGGATGCGTCAGCGCGGAAGGGAAAGGGGAAAGAAAGGGGATCCATCTCGTCCCATCCGCTCCTCCGCCGGTCTTCGATTCCACCTCCTCTACCGGGAGGGCTGTTAAATTTTGAACGATTCGAGACATCCAACATTGATGGACTCATCGAATTTATACAAGAGCTCATATCCTCTTCCGCCAAAGCGAATCGAGTTAGCGAGGAGAGGATGAAGTCAAACGTGAAAGTGATGGCGACCGGAGGAGGAGCGCACATGTATTATGATCGTCTGAAGCGCGATTTGGGAGTCGAAGTATTGAGGGAGGAGGAGATGGAATGCTTGATTCTAGGATTGGGCTTCATCGCCCACGTGCCAGAAGAGGTCTTCTGGTTCTCCGAAGAGCTAGTTTACAAGGTATCGCATCCTCACGAACCACGTACGATACCCGCGTCAGAACTCCCTCGACCTAGTCCATCACCACCCTCGTATCAAGTCACTTTTGCTCCGACGCCTCATAACACAGGAGAGACCGTCCCGGTATTCCCATGTTTGGTTGTCAATATCGGAAGCGGAGTTAGTATCGTCAAGGTGGATGAGAATGGGGAATTTGAGCGAGTCAGCGGAACGAGTCTAGGAGGTGGGACTCTATGGGGACTGTTGAGTATGTTGACGGACGCGAGGACCTTTGACGGCAAGTGACAGGCCCATACCATCAGTCCATTGCTGACTTCTCAGAAATGCTCGCGCTTTCCGAAGCTGGGGACAATGCCGGGGTGGATATGCTGGTCGGAGATATTTATGGCACCGACGCCAACAAGATAGGGTTGAAATCGTCTACGATCGCTTCCACTTTCGGCAAGGTCTTTAGGAAATCGACAACTCGAAGCGAAAGAGCAGAGATGTTCAAGCAAGCCGATATTGCTCGAAGTCTGCTATACGCCATCAGTAACAACATCGGTCATGTCGCGTAAGTTGTTTGGCTTTGCTGGCAGACAATCAGCTAAAGCTCAGATACATGAACGCCGCCAAGTTCGGTCTAGATAGAGTGTACTTTGGAGGCTGCTTCATCCGAGGTGAGTTACCGCTCAGCGGTATCGACAACACGTGATTAGCTGACAGACAGGACACGCCGCTACCATCTCGACCTTGTCGTACGCCATCCGATTCTGGTCAAAGGGGGCTATGCGGGCTCACTTTCTCCGCCACGAGGGATTCCTGTGAGTCTCCACTATATGATACCGAGGGGAAAGCTGACCTTTCAGGGGCGCGATAGGAGCTTGGATCAAAAATGTGGAATCCCCGCCTGATGATGCTATCGATACACAACATGATGGTCAGGGACTGCCAGAGGTGGAGAGTTTGAGCATCGGAGAAGACACGACCAAAGCTTAGTCAAAGTCAATGCATAGCATAGCATGTCATGTTAAGTGAGTGGGAATCAGCGTGTTTGCGCCTCCCTTTAAGATTCGATAAGGTGTAGACCGATGAGGACCAGTACGGTCAAATCCATACCGTGTTCTATTCCAATCTTCTACGACGACTATCTTTGACTAATCTCACTGATTGTCGACCTGACCGGTCAAGACTAGTGGTCCAGTCCATGACTATGCAGTCACCTTCGTTGACCTCTCGTGTCCTCTATCCTCATACAACCGCGGAGGTCGCATTTTATCACCTCATTTGCACCATCTTTGGCCTCATTGGCCAGAAGACGGGAACTATCCGGTCAGTCTCTGTGCTTTCACAGTCACCCAAGTTTGGATCCATCTGATATCTTCACTCATACCACATTAATCATTTTCAGCGAAATACCAAATATGACTATGGCTGTAGAAGAAAAGGATACTCGACTACCCGTCACCCTTCTATCCGGCTTCCTGGGAAGCGGAAAGACTACTCTACTATCATACATCCTCAAAAGCAAAGACCACGGTCTGAGATGTGCCGTGATCGTCAACGATATGGGCGCTTTGAATGTAAGTTGACCTGATGAACGGAGCTCAACCTAGATCGACGCGTCTTTGGTCAAGAACCATAAACTTACTCAGAAAGAGGAGAAAATCGTTCAGATGCAGAATGGTGAGTCTCTCTGTGATTTCCTGGAGATTCAGCTGACTGTCTAGGTTGTATTTGTTGTACCCTCCGAGCCGATTTACTGGAGGAAATCGCCAATCTCGCCGAAAAGGGGGATTTCGAGTACGACTTCCGGGCTCACATGTATTGTAATTAGCTGATTTCAGCTACCTCATTATCGAAAGTTCCGGGATCTCCGAGCCAATCCAGGTGAGTCCAGCGCTTCTAGTGTTTGGTAGAGGCTGATGTCAGGTCGCCGAGACATTTACGTCTCAGTTTGCCGATACACTGGCCGACTCTACAGTTGAAGAGATCGAATCCTCTCTTCCAGAAGATCCTGAACAAACGCCAGAATCCCGATCACGCCTGGCCAAGCTCATTGCCGAAGGTGGATTAAACAAAATTGCTCGCTTGGATACCTGTGTTTCCGTTGTCGACTCGACTCGAATCATGGATGACTTCGAGACTGTAGATTTCCTTACCGACAGACATGGTGTAGATGTTCAACCGGAAGACGAGAGGAACATCACTGATCTGTATGTGATCAGTCGTATCCGCTCCCAATTGAGCTAATGAATAGTTTGACGGACCAGATCGAATTCGCGAATGTCATCCTGCTCAACAAGACGGACATGATACCAGCTGAGACGGTCGATAGGATTGAAACGGTAGTGAAGACTCTCAACCCGTATGTGTCTCTTCTCATCCCAATTCCAAGCTGAATGTGGTGCAGAAATGCCAAGATATATCGAACGTCATACTCTAAGACCCCTCTCACCAATCTTATCAACACCGGCCTATTCGATTTCGGTCAAGCTGCCATGGGTGCTGGTTGGCTACAATCCCTTAAAGAAGAATCGACTATCCAAATCGATGATGGCAAGGGAGGCATGAAGACCGTTCCTAAGCCAGAGACTTTAGAGTAAGTTCTTACCTTCCACTAGTCTCGCCAAATAGCTTATAGCAGGTACGGTATCGGTTCTTTCGTCTACTCGTCTCGTCGACCTTTCCACCCTAAACGATTGTGGGAGCTCGTCAGCAAGCCTTTCTGCGTTCTTCAGCCCGGAGAAGCGGAGGAGGAAGAGGATGACGACGAAGACGATGTCGAAGAGGTTGACGAAGACGCTTGGAAAGCAGATGGTGACCTCGAGATGACCGATGATGCTGTTGAAGAAGACGAAGAAGAAGAAGATGAAGAAGACGAAACACCCGAGCAGGCACTGGCGAGGATGAAAGCGGAAAAAGACGCCATGAACCTTCCTGCTCGCGCCGAGTTCAAAAAGAGCTCACCTGTCTGGAAAGGAGTCTTGAGAAGTAAAGGGTTCTGTTGGCTTGCTACTCGACCTTCCGTTCACGGTGAATGGTCGCAAGCAGGTGTGAGTTATGAGCCCTGCTATCATACTGTAGATGACATGACTGATGGACAGGTGATGTTTACACTTGGCGGAGGTGGACCGTGGATGTGTACCGTACCAGAGAGCGAGTGGCCGACCGATGATTCAGAAGTGATTGAAGCTATCAAGACTGACTTTATGGGTACTTGGGGTGATCGTATGCCTATAAAATTATCGTTGATACATGATGCTGACGTACAGGACGTCAAGAGCGTGAGTGATTCAGTCATTCTAAATCAGGAGCTAAGATCTAGTCGTGTTCATCGGCCAAAACATTGATCAAGCACTCATCAGGTCCACCTTGGATGATGTTTGTCTCGACGACAAAGAATGGGCGCAATGGGAAAAGGTGAGCCGCAAGGGTCTTTATAAGCTCATGTTGTAGGTCATGAAATCGAAACAGAGTAGCGAGAAGAAGGTGGAGAAGCTTTACAACCTCTTCGACGGTCAGTACATTCCTCCCTTCTCTTGGTGTGTGTTGATCAATAGATGGATGGGAGGCTTGGCCTGATCATTCTGACGAACACGACCATGCCCACGACCATCACGAGACCAAGGCAGAAGCGGGCGAAGACGCTTCCATGGCTGGTTCGAGCTCACCTGAGAAGTCCAAGCCAAAAGCCGCCAATAAGCCGTCGAAAGCGGCGGATGTGAAACCTCCCATCGCCAAAGCGCAGGGCAAGTCCAATGGTCACCATGACCATCATCATCATCACAACGGAAGGGAGAAGAAGGTGAAGATAGCAAGGGCTCACTAGTGCTGAGTGAATCGGCAGGTCAGGTATTCACTTCATGTATATATGCATCATATATCTCGCTTGTTCACTAGTGTTTGCTTACACTGCCTTTCTGGCTGCCTCTGCGGCTTCTTTAGCCTCCTTCTCAGCCGCAGCGTCGCTTTCTCTGACCTTGGTCATGTCGATAGGTGCCGCCAGAGGTACAAAGTCGATGAGTCCCGCTCCTTGTAGATTGGGGTGACCTTGGTACCCGAACATGTGAGGGTCCAATCCGAACTGAGATGTGAGCCACTGTTCAATTACTCCTCAAGGAAACACACCTGAGACATAGGCTGTCCATAGTCAAATGGCAGGACATTGTCTAAGAACCTAACCTGTTCAGGCGAGAGATGTATATCCAAAGCTTGAGCGTTGCTCTTGAGATGTCTTCAAGTCAGCGCTGGATTCTCATAACGCGTGAGGAACGTACTCAATCTTTCGACCACCAATGATGGGGTAGACATATGGGTATTTGCTCATACACCAGGCCAAAGCAACAGCAGTGACACTATCAATGTTGAGTTCATCGGCCACCTTCTCGAGAGCGGCAGAGACCTTCTTCTCGTCCTCGCTCAGCGCTTTTGCCGATCGACCATCTTTTGATTTACCCTGGTCCGCCTTACGCTGGAATGATCCTTGACCGATTGCTCCCCAGGGTGCGATACCCATTCCTTCGGATATACACATGGGTAGCAGCTCTCGCTCCAGATCCCGGTCTTTAACGGACCATCGTCCTTGGTAGAGTACCTGATTCATCAACGACGTCCGAAAAGGGTCAATTGGGCCATACGAATTGAGCAAGTCCGTGATCTCGAGCATATTGGTTGGCTTTGGTGATGACCCAAGCTGGAGTATCGGATACACCGAGGTAGAGTACTGTTGATCTCAGCTGAGCTCCAGTTCTGTTGACGGGAACGCGCACCTTTTCCCGCTTTGACGAGATTGTTCAATCCTTGCATGACCTCTTCAATAGGAGTAGTCCAGTCCCACCAGTGCATATCTGCCAAGGTCAGCTAGGCTCTTTATTTAAGACTGGGGCACTTGCAGAGAACGTCCACGTAGGTAGTGCCGAGCTTCTTCAGTGATGCCTCGAGCGAGACCATCATACTTTTGACCGAGTTACCTGACCTGTTGATCTGGTTGGGATACTTGTCGACCTGCTGGTCGTGCACATTGCCGGTGTATTTGGTTGCAATGACAACATCGTCACGGACGCCTATAATCTCAGCATCGTACAGAGCTCTTGAGCGGTAAAGCTGACCTCGCTTGGCAAGCCATTCACCGATCCAAATCTCACTCTCCTCCTTTTGGTAGCAGTTTGCGGTGTCGCTGCCCTTCAGCACGATCTTGTCATCCAACTTGTTGTCATCCAACTTACATATAGTTACCGCCAGCATCCCAGTAGGCGTCAAGTAAAGCAAACGAGTCTTCCTTCGTCATGGATCCCAGTTGAGGCCATCCATTTCCGATAGACATGGCACCAAGCTGCAGAGGGGAGACCCGAAGACCACATCGGGGAGCGAGTAGTCGGTATCGACCTAGACGGGAAGGAGGGGGCAAAGACATATCCGTTGGATCAGAAAGATGGATGAGGGTTTTTGTTTGTGAAGAGGTAGGGAATACCCCTTCTGCGTAAAGAGAGCTCGGCTTATATCATTAGTGGATCCTGCGCCCAGAGTTCCGCGGAGGTGGAGGTGAAAGTGGAGGTGGAGGTCGGTGGAGCATCACTGAAATGGGCCGACTGTGCGGCGTAATCTCGGTGCATGATCACAGGTTGAAATCACTTCGTTGCATATAACATGTCACCTAACTTCAGATCTTCTTTACCTATAAACATATCAACACTATTCTTTCCACCCAACTCTTTCATAACATAAAACATAAGAAGCCCCAAGTGTTTGTGGTGATGATGACCTTACAAAGCGAACCGCCAGCCCTTTGGCTTGACCTCCTGGCCCCGCTCGATTCGAGCTTCATTTTCAGTGGCCTCTTCGGCGTCCAAGCGCCTGTTGAGGATGATGACTCGTTGTCGAGTGATCAAGACGGTGATGATAGTCAGACCTATGGAGACAAGGATAAGACCTCCACCAAGCTGGTAGAGTGGCTCTTGGTTACGTAGGAAGAAGTAAGGGGTAAACCAATGAGAAGCGGTACCGAACGTGTTGGCGATAGCGATAAGAGCGGCTTTCTTGTGTCGGGGACTTGGGACCAACTGAGTTTCCCATGAGACTTGAATGTTGAGACCAGAGAAGACACCCATAATGAGGAAGCAGACACCGGTGTATCGTACTCCGATGTTCTCGGTCGTGATCAACATGACGGTTCCCACAGCCGATAGCGTGATGGGGCCAATCTAGGAATCAGCGATGACACAACACCAAGATGTGATGAAACTTACGACATGCCAGACTGAATCCTTGAACTTTCCTGAACTCCATCCGAAACCAAGGATAGCGAGGTATCCGAGGAGGTAACAGGGGGACTGGAGGAGGTAGGTCATCAAGCTTGAGGAACTCATTGTCTTGAGCTGAGGTGTCAGTCCTGCTGCGCTGCATGTTTGACGGTATGTCACTTACGATGGATGGGAGGAAATCCTTGAAAGATTGTGCCGCGATGAGGAAGAAGTGGAGAAGCATGAATAGCCAGGTGAACCAGTCCTTGACGGCGAGCTTGGCTCCATCCCACATGCTGAGCTTGCTGTCTGCTTCGTCGATACCACCGGCGGATAGGACGAGACGGTACTGTGCCATTTCAGTCTCTTCGGGTAGGAGCCATGGTGTGTTGTTGGCCCAATTGGGAAGCAAGAAGTAGGCGAGGATGGCGACGAAGATGGACAAAGCTCCTTCGATGAGCATGAACCACTGCCAGGCGTGCATGCCTCCGATACCGTCCATGTTCTCAAGGACAGCAGCGGCGAAAGGACCACCAAGAACATTGCTTGTCTTGTTAGCCCCAGTGATTGAAGATCAGAGTAATTAGGACTTACGAAAGAGTCTGAGCACCGTGCCATAGAGCCATTCGGAATGGAAGTTCCTCCCGGACGTACCAAGACGAGGTCATGAGGGCAACCGATGGAAGGAAAGGGCCTTCAGCGAGTCCGACAACGAATCGTGCAACAGCAAATCCAGCGGCGCTCTTGACAAGGGGGAAACAAATGGTGGGGATGGACCATCCAAGCCTGAAGCATCAGCGCCATCGGCGATCCTCGGTACAAGACACGTACATCATGATTGGAATCATAAGTCTGGGCTTGAACTTAGATAAGAGCAATGTTCCGGGGAGTTGCGTCGCCATGTAACCGGCATAGAACAAACTGATACCGGCGGACTGTCGGGTTAGTCATGTCCAACGGCTATGCAATGTAGACATACCCATTCCACATCGCTCATGTTCATGTCCTCCTGCATACCAGCTACTCGAGCATTGGTGACGTTGGATCGATCGAGATAGTTGATCATCAAGCAAATAGTGATGATGGGTAACATTCGCAAGTCGCTATCGGGTGTCAGCGAAAGAACCGAGGTAAATCGAGCTAAGACCTACATTCGTCTTCTGACTCTGCGATTCAGGACTTCTCGCTCGGCTTCACTCATGACCCGAAGCAGAGGATATCGATCGAGAATAGCCTCAGGTGAGTTGATGTCTTCATGCTCGACAAGCTTGTGTTCGAGAACCGCAATCTCTCCCTTGTCTTCGATGTCGAGGTGAGATGATTCAACATGGGCGGGCAAGGGTTGAATGGTGTCCGCCGCCTTGGTGATACTATCGTGTGTTGGAGACATGGCGTGAAGATGTAGGAGTTGGAGAAGGATGCGGGGACACCTCTGGCATGATCAGCTGCGTTATATATGAGAAAAGCAGGAAGAGGGGGATAACGGGGTTCCAGACCGGGGCTTGCAAATGGAAGCTCACAATCCGCTGCCAAGGGGAAAACCCTGAGGCGAGATTTTTTTCTGGTACCGGGTCTTCGGTGTCCGTATCCAGTCAAAAGCCTCGGAACGGTCACTCACCCACCGATCCGGTAGGATCTAGTGCATAGCAGCCCACGGGGCCGTAATGAGGTTTCAAATCAGCGCCGTCGGATCCTGCGCTGTTTCCGCGAGGGTTAGTACTCGAGTACTGCGGAGGTCGAGCAACCATCTGTGCAGACACCATGGGCCTCCATGTCTTGGCGACAACGGGCGATGGTTCCCGCCGATGTCTTTGACGGACGGACGTAACTCGGTGATCGATGATCAGATAGTCGGATGCAAGCGCTATACGAACGAGCTTAGAAGGGCTGATGTGTCGAATTCAACCAGGATGCATATCTCGGGAACTGATAAAAAACCCATAACTTGACTATATTGCTACAAAAATACAGCTCAGACCTCCGTGATAGCCGTTATCAACTTCTCATAAACCGTGAACACAATACCACCGCTCAGCTGATTGTCAGCCTACTGTTACACCGTCAAACTCACCATTAGTCTTGCAAGACGAGGTGTGGTCCCTCCCCATAGTCGCGAGACACCCTCGTCTCGGACAATTATCCTTAGGCAATCAAAGCTGTTTCGGTACCGCGACTCGGCGCCCGTTGACTGCATACGTGTTTTAATGTTGTCCAGAGGCATGGTTGTGTCTGCACGATGAGCTCATCAGGCGCATGAGGTCTGGACGAGCGGTACATACAGACTGTGATCAAACCAGCTATCGCTCCCAAGCCAAAGGTGACTGAGCTGTTCAATTTCCCGGTGGCAGGCTTGATGTATCCCAGAGCTGCCTGCTGTAGTGTCGAGTATGACGTGAAGCGGACTGCTGAATTGGCTCCTTGCTTCATGATCTGCCGAAGTCAGCTCTCAACCTCAATTCCGGGTTGTCAACACTTACAGTCGGCCATAGACCTCGATATATACCTCCAAGACCTTCCTGACGGCATATTCCGACCGTTCCATTGACTAGGTTCGTATACATGGGGCTAGGCAGAGCAGCGTCCTGGATTAATTTGGTCCTAGAATTAGCTGGATTAGGCTTCATAGCTCACTTGATGGTCTCCGAGGGAGTCACGGCTACCGTGGCCTCCACAATTCCTGCGCCAAGGCCCGCAAGCATGGTTCGACCGGGACTGAGTTTTCCCTACTGCTCAGTGACTCATCCTTTGGAGACGATAGGTGTCAACATACCTCTGGATCCCGTAACAGCTCCTTGATCGAATCATAGGTCATGAAGCGTACTCCAGCTTTAAGACCGTTTCCAACGACCAACGCTCCACATCCCGAGTATAAAGCGGTGACACCTCCCGTCTTTATTGTATGCTTGACAATAGAGACTACTCCCTGCTTCTGGCCTGTTCAGCTTGTGCACGCTCTCGGCACTCTTGAAATGGCTCACCTCGCCCACAGCAGATCTAGAGAATTGTGCCTTGGTCTTGACGAACTCGGCAGGATACGTTATGAACCCTTCAACCGCTCCAGCAATAATACCAGCTCCCAGAGACTCGGCTTGTGTAGGTTTTCTGCGGGTGTCCATCGTTGTAAGTAGGGCTGATGTGCAAGAGAAGTGCAAAGATAAGTGTACCAAGTAGACCTGGTAAATGTATGTATATTATCCGACAAACGCCCGGGGTACTTCTTCCCGTCATATATAAGGGCGGACTCTCCTTTTCCGTCGTAAACATCCGGCTATATTTCGATATCTTGCAGATTGATATGAGTTAGTATGAGCTCCAAGATCACGCCAAGCAGCAGCGCTAGTAGTAGCAGTCCACCATGGTTGGGTGGTGAGTAAAGTTGTCAGAGAGCTCATGTACTGCTTTGCTGATCAACAGGTGTCGCAGCCATGGCTGCCGTGGTTTTTACACACCCCGTCGATCAGACTAAAATCCGATCTCAACTGCAGCGATCTCAGATATCCATGCTTCAGATGGCCCGAAAGACTGTAAACACATCTTCAGTCCTCGGTCTCTGGGAAGGATTGACTGGGAGTCTACTGCGTCAAGCTACATACGGGGCTGCTCGCTTTGGGATCTACGCGGAATTGAAAGAGAGGGATATCCGAAAAAAGCGGAAAGGCAGTCTCGTCCTCAACGGAGCAATCGCCGGAGTTGTCAGTGGGATTGTGGGCGCTCCAGCAGGTGGGCCAAGTCTCATCTTCGGGGGTGGATGTCGCTCATGGCCGAACAGAGCTTGTCATGGTGCGGATGTGTGCAGATGGAACGTTACCACCAACCCAACGATCCGGGTACAAGAACGCCATTCACGGTCTATACAGTATATGGAGGCAGGAAGGTCTCGCCCGCTGCTTCCGAGGCTATCAGTTGACTATTGCGCGTAGTGTCGTAATGAACGCGAGCCAACTGTCTTGGTGAGTCTGTCGGTATATTGTGTTTCACTACCTGACGTTGCTAGTTACGACATAATCAAGAAGCGTCTGTTACAGACTGGCTATTTCTCCGATACTGCACCATTACACCTATTGACGGCAACTCTCGGTGGCACCGTTGCGGTGACTGCATGTGCACCCATCGACGTCATGAAGTCCCGAGTCCAGGCATCTTCTCATTCTGTAAGTATTCACAGGGAAAGCTCCCACTGATATCAGGTTCCAAGTCAAGTGATCGCAGATGCGTTACGGAAGGAAGGGGTTTCGGTGCTGCTTAAAGGTTGGGTTCCAGCTTGGTGGCGTATGTTCCCGACAACAACTCTAACGTTCATATTCCTGGAGCAGCTGAAACGTATATATGCAGTCCCTACAGTGCAGTAGATCATGCATCGATATTACAACTCTGTCTGGGGCTGAACATATCAAATCGAATCATGATGGCTGCTGTGGTGGTTGTTGATATCGTGATCGTTCCCACCTAGACCAAGGAATCCGTATATATTGTCTTGCGTCCCGGGCCAGTTCTGAGACCAGTTGCCCAGATCGAAGCTCGCGTTCGGGTCCATGAGGGACTGATCTGTGGATCCCTGAGCCCCAAAGGACCTATATAGTCAGTCGCCATCTGAGTGAAGTGCTCACCTGATGATGGCATCGAGGTCCAGCCCGGGATCCATCCCATGATCCATGATCTGACTTGAAGTGGACCGCGCATTTGTGTCTTCACTGACTCCCAGCTTCGACATCAGGCCAGAGATGGATTGATACATCTTCATCACCCCTGGGTTGGTCGCAGAATTTTCGCCTAGGCCTTCGATACACGCCTGTAGCAATTGGTTCGCTTCCGAGTTCAGAGTCCGCTGCGCGGCTATCCTGACGTGAATGGTAGCGGCCACGAATGTCGCGTAAGACTGTTGTCAGCCATCATCTCATCAATAAGAACCCACAATAAGATATGGTGCTCGAGCCAAGGAGAAGGCGGCTCGATATCGCCTCAGCAGAGCGGTGGTATTCTTGGCAGCCTCTTCACACCGCGACCAGCATACTGTGACCACCGAAGTGTCCGGGGAGGCCGCCGTCTCTACGAACGGTCGATGAAGTAAAATCACTAGTGTATGGTAAACCATACTATCCGTGAGCGCTTTCCTGACCTCGGGCCTACTGTAGTGACAACACGTGAGGAGGAGGGACAGATGTTGTTTGGTCAAATGGATCGAAGCGAATCTCGACTGGCACGATTCTCTTCCAGTCGTCCAAGCTTTTAGATAGCTTTTCAAGGCGACCGGCTTGTCGACTCGGTAGCGACTTTTCGGCATATATCTGCGTGATGATGCGGCCCTAGAAATGGTGAGTAATTTGACGCACATCTTGACATACCATGACCACCGACAAAGAGCAGTACGATGTGAAAGTACTGATAGCGCGGGCCGGAGCGCCTGGATATCCTTGAATCCCTGGAAAGGCGTACGGTGTCCATAGCTCTTGCTCTTCGTACCAGTCGAGAAAACGGTGCGGTATCCGCAAGCGAGACTCGTCGAAAGAGACTGGTCTGCCTTGGTACAGCGAGATGATCTTGTCATAGGCTGCTGTCAGCTCGTCCTCATGAATCCAAATTAGACCTGCTGAATGCTGCCCAAACTATCCTCCTCCGCAACTCAATCTCCTCTGGTGCCAGCTTCGCTCCGTTCTCATGCGTCGTGGTATCGTGGTTGAGTCCTTCAGTCAGCAAAGTTTGCTCATGGACGACGTACCTAGATCGTAGATCATCTGTACAGCAATACCATGGTAGGACCACGCTGCACTCTGATGGCCAAGAGCAAACATGCTGCTGCTCAGCAACAGCATGGCCTGTACCGTGGGAATAGTCGACTGATCAAGTGCGCTACCCAAGAGCTCTTTGGCTCTACGAAGGAAACGATTCCCGGCGGTTTTTTGATTTGAGGGATCGTCGTATACCTCGACCCGATTGGAGAATTTTGAGACGGAGTAGTACATGGCGTTGAGCAGTAGATGTGAGAAGTAAGGTCCGCCCGTGGCCATATCTCGAGTGAATACTGGTATCATCAGGCTCTATCACTTCCTCTAACTCACATGGCCGATACGAGATCAGAAATGCAAAGTGCTGCCGATTCCAATGTAGAGCTAGCAGGTGCATTGCCAAGTCCGGCGGTACTCCATCGACTGTGGGTGAGTAGTCGATCTGGACCCGAACGAAATATCCTCACAATCTAGCTTCCCGGATGCGAGGTTCAAGATCTCCATATGCCTCTCTTCGGCCGCTCGGGCGGTGGCAGTCTCTTTCAGACTCGATTCGGAAAGCTGTATTGAAGGACTGGCCATATGCCCGTGATCGTGACTTTCGAACAAGGCAGACGTAGGTCCATGAGCGACGAGACGTCTGTCATGAGCGAGATCGTGAATGGTAAACTCACCCGATAGTGTCATAGATGTATTGGTCGGCAGAGGGTGTGTCGAAAGCGGCTTCGGCGTCCGCATTGGCTTGTGCATCGACCGCCTGACTGGGCGCCAGGTCGGGATCTGCGCTCCTGTTGTCATTCGTCACTGCATTGATAGAACCGGATTGGCGCCATGAGCGCAGAGCCTCGCTGGCGATTACGGGCTCGGCGTCCGACACAGCCCGCAACAGATTCTCGAGATCGGTAACTTTGCTCTGAAGCTGTTCAATCTGATCATGTGTAGGCCTGGATCGTGAGTTGAAGTCGCGGTCACATGGTACTGACCTAGGTTTGGTCTGTCTGACTGCTGGAACACACTCCCTTGAGACCTTTCGGCAGTTTGCACAAGGATCCTCCAGATCACATTTCATCTGCTCAGTCAGGCTAGGCTCGGACGACGACTTACCTTGCGGCGAAAGCAGTACTCGCATGCTTTCTTATCCTTCCTGCTTAGCACGGAGCTAGACCGCTGGTTCCTTGTGGGGCTCATCTGAGCTTTGGGTTGCAGGACGTGCCGCTAACGGTGGTGTTTGTGTATGGAGTAGTGTACGGCCACTGGGCGGAAAAGACCATCCGAGGTCCGGAACATGCAGGCCCGTTAGATGGATGGTTTCATTAAATGGCAGGAGCATATACAATTCATTACTACAGCTACAAAATTACAGATCCCTCCATGAGGCGTCGAGCAGTGCGGTAAACGCTACCTGAGATGATTTCCGGCATTGGGCCACTGCAATCTGCACGTCCAGTCACCACCATACTTCCTCCAGCATGTCCGATGACTACTGCCTCCTTCCTTTGCACAATGGAGTTTACGACGGACCCCGGAACTGCCGAAGCAGCTCCAACGCACACCGCACCCGTCATCTGAATGGTTGGGTGAGGTTTGCCCATTGAGAACGCGCGAATGACGATGTCGTTTTCAAGATTCGGACTGGGACCAACTAGGGCGATCTTTGGAGTTCCCATACATCGGGCGGCATCCGCAACATTGGTTGCGAGACCCATCTTGATGCTGGCCAAAGCTCGGATCATCATCAGATCAGCGACGAAATCCGGTCGAGAGAGCTCGGCGAGTGTGACAGTGTGATCGAGGCCAACTTGATCGAGTGGCACAAAGACAAACGGATTGGCAGCATCGATGCAGCTGACCGAGATCGCTCGGCCATCTGGTAGCTGAATGAGATCCACGGATGACCCAGTGGGAAGTAGTTGACCGGTCATTGAGCCTGCAGGGTCCATAAAGTCAAGTCGAAGAGCGGCACCCGTTCCGCTTACACCATCGAGGCTGAGATCTCCGTCTTCGCAAGGAGTCTGTCCATATGTGGGAAACGTTGAGTGCACAAATCGATCCGTGTTGACGCTGAACGTCAGCTCCGTTCATCGGAAAGACCGGGATGCCACTCACTTTCGGATCCTGACCGTGACCTCTTGTAGCTGATTGCCTTCGACTTTGACTAATCCCTCCCTGTATTGTCAGACGCGCCAACCTTGCCGGAACTATATGACTCACTCGACGGCAAAGGGTCCAACTCCAGCCGCCATGTTGCCACAGTTTCCGGTAAAGTCTAGATCTGTCCCATCGACTGGCACTGCGATGTTAGACATTGCATGACTTGAAAAGCTCATCACTTACCCTGGCAGAACAGGTAATCGACATCTGCTCGGGGATCCGCCGAAGGACTGATGATTCCTACTTTGGATTGGGTGCTGGAACCTCCTCCGACTCCATTGAGCTGTTTATAGAAAGGATCCGGCGATCCCATTGCGGCGAGGAGAATCGGTCCCCATAATCTTCTGTCCTCTGGTAAATCGGACAGGTGAACGAAAATCCCTTTGGATGATCCAGCTCTCATGAGCACCGCTCTCAGTTTTCGGCGTCGCGCAAAAGTGCTGAGCTCAGGTGGTGGTGACGGTGTCGTAATGGCTGTTGATGCGACATCGAAGTCGTCGGATCGCGAGGATGAACTGGATTGATGCGTGTAAGTCATGATACAAGTCTTGGCCGAGCATGGTCAATAGTCGGGGTTCTCTTATACACTCGACACCATGACTAGCGAGACGGACTAACGTATTCCGTGGTCAATGATGGACCGGATTCCGGGCGTTCGGGCTCCGCATGCGATCCGGAGGGACCCTCGCCGGTCTTGCGGGGAGTCAGCCTCCTCTGAGGAGCCTTCTGACGAGCATGCATTATATGCAGCGCGGATGGGGTTGGGGATATGTTGCTGTGGTGACTGGGTTGGCAGTACAGGAAATGGTTACTGGGCAGGACGCCAGACTTATCAGGGGTGCTCATTTACATTTCACTCGACATCGTGGCACACCGCCAGCATTTTACACCGGCAATACTGGAACTCTTTCACAAAAACAGTCTTTGAGCTTCAAACGGATACATGTGCAAGAATATACATGGCTGAAAAATATATAAACCCCTTCTAAGACAACTTGTTCTCTTCTGTCTACTCGTCTTCCTCAATACCGATCTGGGTGTGCTTGAACTTTCGAGCGGGAACATGCCTCTGGAACATGATGTCGAGCTCACGGTAAGACCTGAGATCCGTCAGCAAACCGAATGATGACATGACAAGAGATCTCACCTGTTCTTGTATTCGGGAAGACAGAAGTATGCGACGATGAGGCAGAAGAGAGCGGTTCCACCCCAGACGAAACCACATTTACCACCGACTGTCTATCAGTTTGATCCTAGCCAGTGATGATGTGATCAACTTACGATTACCACCGGTAGGGTTAAGCATCCAAGATCCCACTAGTATATCAGCATTGTCTTGCTAACAGGGAGAAAGAAGATGACTTACAGAAAATACAGGGGATGTTGATGATGTAATAAGAGGCTCGACCAACACCTGTGGTCAATGGTCGTAGTCGAATAGCCGACGTTTCAGCAATGACTGCCCAAGAGATGGGGGCAGCAGCAAAGGTGAAGATGACGGAGACGATGAGACCAAAAGAGGCCTGAGCGTTGGAAGATGCAGTCGATTTGGGGAAGCATGCTGCGATACCGAGAGCGAAAAGCATGACGACATTGAAACCGGTTCCCCAAAGGTAGATAGGTCGTCGACCGAAGTAAGTAGTGAGGACCCATGAACCCATGACGAATACGGCTTGAAGCGCGGAAGTAACGAGACCCAAGGCGAAGGCGGTGTTTGTGTCCATACCGGCCTCTATTAATTAGTCAATGTCAAACTGCGGGTGAAATTCAAGTGACTCACGCTCAAAGAAGAAAACGGCTTGATTGGCAATCAAGTTTCCAGCCAAATTCTGGGCTGCGTAGATACCACAAACGATAGCAGTTCGTCGAAGGTCGGTACCCTTGAAAAGCTCGAGTAGATTGGGTGAGACGTCGGATTCTCGCTCGATGGTTCGTCGCATCATCGCAACAGACTCTTTCGAGTTGACCTGGGATCGGCGACCAAGACGTTCAACAGATTTAGCAGCTTTTTCAAGGCGGCCTTTTCGCACAAGCCACCAAGGGGACTCCGGGGCAAGATAAATGAGGATGGCGAGCGGGGTTGGGAACATCCACTGTAGCGCGGTAGGGATCCTGGATAATTAGCGATGAACATCATAGGCAGTCCAGTCACTTACCTGTATGCGACCGAACCAGATTTGGCACTGTAGACATAGCTGACGGCTCCGACGATGATGGCTCCAAGAGCCCAAAAGAGCTGAAGGACCTGAGTAGCCGGAGCTCGAAGTCGCATGGGAACGATCTCACTACAGTAGGCGGGGGCATTGGCGATGAAGATTCCCCAAGGAATACCTTCCAAAAGTTGTGAAGCAAAGAAGACGGGGAGCGAGTTGGCGAAGAACATGCAAAAGATGGTGGCGTTGAGAGCCATCAATCCAGCGATGGTGGCCCATCGGTAACCGATCCAACTGGTGATGGGACCAGCGATGAAGACACCAATGAGCGCACCAAGGGGTCCACCCATCTGCAGAGCGGACTGCCAACTGGTCTCAATGACTTTGCCTCCAGTTCCGCTCCCGTCATCGATACCGTATTCCTGTCGAAAGGCGGGAAGAGCGATGAAACTACCCATCAAGAAGACACAGTAGGCTTCCATGATCTATACAGTGTAAGCGAATCTTGGCATTTTACCATTATACAAAGCTGACTTACAATAGTCGACGACATGATGAAAGCCCAAAGGCATGCCATGGGGTATGCCTTCACGGCCTGCAAGACAGTCATGTTGTGCTCGGCATTCTCTGCCTCCATGGCATCAGCCCTAAAGTTGGCCTCGTCGGTTTTGACATCGCCAACATGCTCGACGGTGTTCTTTTCACCATAGTTGTGTGGTGCTGTCTCGATATCGGCAGACATGATGTGCTAAAAAATGTCGGGGTGTGGGGAATAGCCTGGGTCTCCTGGTGCCCGAATTATATATCACAAAGTGGTCTGGTGCAGCAAGGGTGCTCCGGGAGAAGAGGTCCAAGACCCGGACAAGCGCTGACAATACACGTACAAAATAGAACTTACCGGTTTAGGCGGAGGAAGGATGTACGGCAATGACGAGTTGGCAAAGGTAAATTTCCAATTATCTCCCAAAAGGGTGTCGAGGACTATGTTTGTTGCGAGTAATCAAGGGTTCAACGCTCCGTATATTCGCCGTCGCTCTCGCCAAGTCGAGATGCAAGGGAGTCACAGAGGGTGCCCATGTGGAGGTCAGAATCAGCCGATTCCGCAATATCCGAACTACCGGCGGGTAAGTACACGATTGATATCTTTCTCTGCTCGTGGCCTTTGCCGGATGTGAGGCAACGTTGATTGCTTTATCGGCAGCCACGCGGCGACTGTCGTAGGCCTTACGGCACTCGTCGATGCACTCGTGCAGCGGCCCCGTCGCGAATAAGAGGCAGACTGGGGCACTCATCGTGCCGAGCGGCGGGATGATGAGACCAGGAGAGATGTATCAGTCTCAATGGGGCAGCCGTTTTTGCACTATGGCATCGATCTTCTCATCGCTCTCTATCTGTTTGTGGGGTTCCAGCAGATGGCGTGGTCAATGATTGGAGGTCTCTGATTGGATTGCTATATGAGTTAAACATGCAGCGGTCCGGTTCAAGATAGAAAGAAGCCAACGCAAAGCAATTTCTAGAGCACACAGACAAGTATACATCAAGGTGTACATACACCGGTACCCGATTAGTCCATTTTCCTGCTGAACCGAGACTGCTATTTGACAAGGCAACTACCTGTCCGATTTCTCCGTCGAGTTCGTCAACTCTGCCATCTCGTCGGCGGCCGGGACGCTCTCCTCCTCGTCATCCGCGCTGGGCACCCATCTGACCAGTCAGCCTACACAAGCAAGTCAACTTCGGAGAACGGTGCTTACGTTTCCGAGTAGGTCCACCATTCCTTGAGCACCCCGTGCCTCCAAGCGCCAAAAGCTGTAGCAGCTATGACGATTGGTACCACAACTACGAGACCCGCTGTGGAAGAAAGAATCTCTCCGAGTCTGCGGTCGATTATGTGTGTCCCAGTCAGACCGACGATGCAAGCGATCAGGGAGCCG
>Ga0265797_10001097_pt1 | contig 48496 bp, 45 predicted proteins | sample P2T30metagenome_FD_192433 | JGI IMG/M metagenome (GOLD analysis project Ga0265797, IMG submission 192433) | Plant litter microbial communities from East Loma Ridge, Irvine, California - P2 T30 | ecosystem: Environmental > Terrestrial > Plant litter > Unclassified | place: USA: California...
ATGATTTCGAGAGCATTAATCTCCGTATCTCACTGGACCGCAGCTTGCGTAAGTGGTTGGTGCCAGCAACTTTGGTGTACTGTGAACCTTTGAGGGCCAGTGAGATGTCAGTGATCTCCAGGATGTAGATTCCGACATCTCACTGGACCACAGCTGGGCAAGTGGGGATATCATCACCCCTCGTACATTGCAAACGTGTTAGTGCTAGTGAGATGTACTTACTGTAATGAGAAGACATGAGGAGGTGGAAGGTTTTTCGGAGCCTCCCCATTGCGCAGATCAATGTTCAAGTGCTCCGGCAAGTCAGTCATCCAGGTCTGCAGGCGTGTTTCGAGCGATTTTAGGTCGGTGACCAGGTTTTCAGTTCCTCTCTTCTCCCTGCCCTCACAATACATCCTGTCGAGGACGTCATGGAGGATGATACATAGTTTGCAGAGCTCCTTGAATGTGGAAACACTGTAGCTGGGGGAGCCAGGATAACTCGTGCCACTGGTGTAGGCGAATGGATGCCAATCTTCGAGCTCTTCGAATGTGTCCATGAATGTGATGGGTACCTGCCCCGGTAGTGCTCTGAGACTCGCTGGGCGACCTTGATACAATGACTGCATTTTGTCCACAACGAATGCAGACCAATAAACTGTTTGAAAATGTCAGCATTGGGCAGGTAGTGTCTCTCGAAGGAGGAATGGACTAGGACAGAACTGGGCGCCGCTGGCAGTAGCTTGTCACAGCCAACATATCCTCTGAGAGGGTCTGTCTTCCTGATAAACTGGGACAGATCTGGGCGACGTTGACAGCAGCATATGTCCAGTGAGAGGGTGTTTCGGGAATTGAGACTTACCTCTGCGGCGGATCTCAAGGTCTTCTTCCGAGAGTCGATGCATATTGGGGAGCAGAGTTGCATCGACATGGAGGCCGAGATCTTCGAGCATTCTGACAGCAATGCCGGAAAACACCCAAGCGGCGCTTTGCTCGTCTCCGAGCGCAAACAACGAGTTGCTCATCTGTAGCAAGGCCTGAATGGTGGTAATCTCGCTATGGTCCAGTGCCTGACCTAGCAGATCACGCACACGGCTACGAAACTGCCATCCAGCAGTCCTCACGTCACTGGGATCCTTGCGTAGTTCTAATCTAGGGCTGAACTTGGAAGCTCCGTAATAGATGGCGTTTAGTAGGAGCTTGGAGAAGTAAGGTCCGTTGCATGCCATGTCCCGCATGAATGCCGGGCGATAAGTAACAAGGAAGGAATGGTGCTGCCGGTTCCAATGTAGGTTGAGTAGGTGTAATCCGAGCTCAGGTTCCACGCCGTCGAAGTCCAGCTTCCCCGAGCGAGCGTTGATGCCCTCGTGCTGGCGTTGTTCTGCAGCTGCAGCTACTAGCAGCTTTGGCATCCATGCCTCGCGTTCCTTGGATAGCCACGATCGCGGTTGACGATCTGATGAACGTGCTGCGTCGTCAAACAGCGTGCTTGTTGGCCCATGGTATGTAGACGCTCCACCAGAGCGTGGTGTTTCGACAGGCGTTACGTTCTGGTGATTCTCGCCGCTAGAGGTCATGCTACCCGAAAAGGGCGTCTCGACGGCCTCGAAGCGTTGATCTGCGGTGTGCTCGATGATACTTGCTTGTCGACCATCAGATTCGGGGTCGGATGAGCCTCTTGCCTGCTCCCGCAACCGCCGATTTTCTTCCATCAACGAGTTGATAGCAGCATTGGTAGGGCGTGCTCTTCGCGAAGAGCCGGCAAACACACATTCCTGATCGTAGACCTCACAGTTCTTACAACGTGGTCGTTCGCCAGTGCATCTCATCTGCAGTGTGTATTAGCGCAATCATCGCATACTATGTCTAAGCGTTCCTAACCTTACGCTGCCGGCAGTATGTGCAGGCTCGCTGCGCACGGGTTTGACGTCTCTCCGGAGCCATGGCGGATATTCGTGTTTGCCGCGGATGTTCTGAACCGCGCGTTGTCGAGGTGTCAAGAAGACATGAAAGTCGGGGGGCTCAACTCCAAACTCCAACGGCTGGGTGGCGAGACTGTACCACGTGGAGCCGAACGTATCCGAAGTTCCACTCACATCGTGTATGCCAAGGTTTGAACAGACAATCTCACCGGCACTCGCATGTCTACGATATTCTGGAGCTGCTGATACCAGCGTGGAGAACCGTCGGCACCATTGAGATACTGTTCCCCAGAGCGTACTATCTCAATGGCCATATCCTTCATTGAATATACTAAAGCATCTGATATCACCGTAAAGAGACGTCGCGACCAGTGAGAAAGTCGAATCCAGAGCTCTCTATCTCACTGTCCTTGCTAATCTATCGATACGACAGAGTATCTGATCCCGCCGTAGGAAGATGACGACACTAATGAGATTCCATCATCTAAGAGCCTGCAATATGTCGCTCTCACACCGGCCATACTGCCCTTCCACATATGTAAACGAGAGGATCGGGTACTATCTCACAAGCGAATATTCGTATCCGAGTTTCCGCGGCTCATGACTTGCCGGGAGCAGATTGGCAAGGATTCATCTGCGGAGGTGTCTCTACGCGAGGCGGCCTTTCTAACACCCCGAGACTTCAGAAAGCCCGAATAGGCAAGAACACGCGGCGCAGTTGAGGGGCGAGTGAAACAAATGCAATTTGACACGTCTATGTAGGCAGCCCCTGGTATCATCAACAATCAACAGTACGCAAAAAAATCAGAAGAAACACAGCACCTTCTCGTAAATGGAGAACACGATGCCTCCAGAAAGCACAAGCCTGCCCAACCTCATCGTGCTACCTCTCCAGAATGTGCGCAAGCCTCCGTCTTGATACGTGGAACGCACGGCATTTATCAAAGTCTCTCCCTGGCTACTTTGCGCACGCGTCTTGACCGTGTCAAACGGCTGTGTTGCGTACACCGTGACGCAGCCCGCGGCGGCACCCATGGCGAACGTCTCGAACGTACTCTTTGGCGCGTGACCCATCCGGGTTGCGTACTGGGTCTTGAGTGCGTTGTACGAGCCCATCCTCACGGCCGAAGTTGCGGATTGCTTCAACGTTGTGCTCACCAGACCTCGATAGATTCCAGCAAAGCCTTGCTCGCTGATCAAGACTTTGATCGCATGAGGTCCAGAGCGGAATCGTTTGGCTCCCTTTGCATCGTCGATCAGTGCCGTCTTGATGCGTTCTGTGGGTGTGACGGCCAGGACAGACTCGACCGCTCCGGCTGCCATGCCCGCTAGGATTCCCCGAGAAGTCGACAATTTGCCATCGCTGTCTACGAGCTTCGCTTTGATCGAGTCGAAAGCGAGGAAGCGAACGCCTGCTTTGAGAGCGGTACCCGCGACCAACGTGGTGCATCCAGTGTAGATTGCCGTTACACCTTCAGAGCTGATTGTGCCTCGGAGTTGTTGCAAGATGTTGCCTTGTCCTGGTATCGATCGTAGCTGGGCACGAGTTTTCGCATATTCGAAAGGGTATGTAATTGTGGCTTCGACACCGCCAGCCACGCTCCCTGCGAAGAGGGAAGCGAGAGGGCTTATGTGTTTTTGTGTCTTCTTTTGTTTGACTGGTAGTTGTGGTAGTACTACCTGAGTTGGCGCGGTAGTTTGCATGATGTCAATGGAGATGTCAATGTTGCTGTTGCTGTTGTCGATTTCGATAGAACGTCTTGTAAGAATGCTTTGACCGAGATGATCTGGCCACCTGCACTTTGGCGTACATGTGCTCCATTATAGCTCAACTGACAACGATTTGCGCTATGGCATTACTTCCTCCCCTAACGGATACTCGTTGCGCGGCCCATGATCCAGTCCTCAATACAACACAACACAACACTCGCAACATTATCGTTGATTGGTGGTGTTGTTGTTCGATGGCCACGGCCCACAACATGCCCCAACTCATATTCCGTCCGGCGAGGAATCCGTGGCTCTTCATATTCCGCGGCAAACCACTCGGCGTATCCCGAAATCTCGACAGCAAAAGCCTTGCCAAGGAACTCTTTTCAATCTTTTCCGTCCCAAGTTGGCCTAAGATCTAGCACTTCGCCTGACCACGCGAGCGGGGACGCCCCATGGGGACTCCATGTGTCGACATGTGGCTGCACCAACGCCCTTGGCGACAAGACATCGGCAAAAAGTATGAAGGGACAGCATGATAGGCAAGAAAAGTACTAAAGGACGCGAGATGTCTAGACATCATCAAGTAGTTCATCCAAACCATCATTCCATTCCAAGTCTCTAGGCTGTTCATCACCAGAATCTTCTTCCCTCACCATGGCCACCGAAAAGGCTGATACCATGTCGGTCGAGAAAGTCGACGTTGTCGTTGCGGCGAATGAGACCGTTTCGCCGGCTTCGATTCAGGCCCGATTTGAAACGCTCCGGGATCTCGACGAGCCTCAGATGGTAGCTCTGAACAAGCGCCTGCTGCGGCGTATCGACTGGCGTCTGATGCCGACCATCACCATCATGTTCCTCATGAAGTGAGTTCATCACTTGCTAGTATATGAAGATCATTCTGACTTTTCTCCCCGCAGCTACTTGGACCGGATCAACGTCTCCAATGTAAGTTTAGCTCTTCCACGCCTAGCGTAAAGCAAGCACTGACAAGACTCAGGCAAGGTTGGCTGGTCTACAATCCGATCTCAACATGAGTGACACAGTGTGGAGCACCGGTATTTCGACCTTTTATGTCGGCTACCTCATTGGACAATTGCCCGGTAACTTGTGGCTGGCCAAGGTCCGCCCAAGTATCCTTCTCCCTGGCATGATGATCGGCTGGAGCATCTGCACGATCTGCATGCCTGCGGTTACATCGTAAGTGAATGTCGAGGACTTGAACATTGGACAGCATGCTGACGGTCGGACACAGTGGTGTTGGCTTCTGTATGGTTCGCTTCGTGACAGGCTTGTGTGAAGCTCCTTTCTTCCCTGGAATCACTTTGAGTATGTATTTTCCATCTTGCGATTGGAAAGAGTTCCCGGCTGACATTGAGAAGTGACATCTTCATGGTACACTCGAGATGAGAGTCCAATGCGCATGGCAATCTGGCACGCTGGCAACACTATCAGGTATGTCTCGCACTCTTCAACGTCTGACTGGGTGTTGTATTGACTTTGATCAGCAATATTATTTCGGGTTTCCTCGCAGCTGGTATTCTCCACCACATGGGTGGCATGGCAGGCCTCTACAGGTAATAAACCCCAAACCCTCCAGCCCTCTTGTCGAAACCGTGCTGACGAATGTAGCTGGCAATGGTTCTTCATCATTGAAGGCGGCGTTTCGATACTCGTCGGCATTATCGCATTCTTCCTCCTGCCCGATTGGCCTGAGAACACCCGTTGGCTTACTCAGGAAGAGAGCGAGATGGCACAGTACCGCGTCCTGCTGTCGAACGGCGGCAAGGTAGAACAAGTGGGCGGCACCTGGGACGGCCTCAAATCTGCCATCAGAGATCCCTTCACCTGGATGTTCTGCGGCATGCACTTCTCTCTGATCAACGCTCAGTCATTCAAGGACTTCTTCCCTTCGGTAAGACTATCGAGATTGGCACATTTGCTGCATGAGCTAACATGGCGCAGATCATCAAGACCTTCGGATTTTCTGAACTCAACACGTATCTCGTACAGGCTCCGCCCTACGCCATCGCTTATGCCTGCGCCTGCGCTCTCGCCTGGAGTTCCGGCAAGTTCAGGGAGTCATGCTATCACATCATTGTCCCGGTCGTTGCATCCGCCGTCGGCATCTCGATCATGATCTCGACCCCAAACATCGGCGCCAGGTACTTCGGAGCATGCTTGCTGGTCAGCGGCACCTACAACGGTCTCAACCTGCAGCTCTCATGGGAGACAACATTGGTTCCTGCGCCGCGCAGCAAAAAAGCAGCTCTCATCGCCATCGCGAACTGCGTGAGCCAGTGCTCGCACTGGTTCTCGCCGTACTTCTTCCCGACCAAGCATGAGCCATACTACAGACTCGGAGGAGGTCTGATTCTTTTCGGCTGCTTGTGCACGGTGCTTCTCTGCTGGGCGGTGAAGTGGTGGGCGAAGAGGTTGAACAAGGCGCTCGACGAGGCGGAGGGTTACAGTGAGCACAGTGGCGTTGAGAGAGGCTGGCGCTACGTGTACTAAGCAATGGGTTGTTTTGAATGTCGGGATTACTTTCAAATCGGTCACAGACCGCGGTTTAGGGCTGGTGGATGTTTCCAATGGGTTTGGCTTCGGAGTTCGTATCGTTACAGTCGTTAGGCTTATGTCGTCCATGATCATGAATTTCTTCTGAAATGCTAGCCGTTCGAGATCAGTCGACTGCGACCCATCCTTTCCACTGCGATTAAAATAAGCACCGGTGACCTTCAGGATCTCAGACCCATCCAAAATTTCGATCGATGGTCACATCTTCTTCGGTCGGTAGTCCTGAACCTCTGCGGCGGTGAACCCGATCAGTGTCTACCCAAGTCTGCAAGTTTGTGGTTGCAACAACCTCACTCGAGTCCAACTTAGAGAGCATGTTAGTGAACTCGCGCACCAGTTCAGCGGCTCGCAGAGAGGCAGGCTCGTGCGGTTCAAAAGGACAATTGAGCAGGCCAACAGCCACATCGCGTATCTTGAACGCATAGTGCAATCCGTTGGGCTCGTGGTCTGAGATTGGAATCGCATGCAGAACGTGGATGAGCTGCGAACAAAGATTCTCTCTCTCTGACCATCTGCTTTCCGGTGTAGCCAGGTACGCTGGCATATCGTAACCAGGAGCGCGATCCTGTAGCAAGGCTTCGAGTTGATCCAGTAATATGCTTTGTAGCCACAGGTGTGTGATGTGCAAGTTTCCTCTGATGGCACCGAGCTGTGAAGTTACAACCCCAGGTGCGTTTGAGGCTGCATCTGGAGACAGTGGCATTGGACGGACATCCCACTGGCGCAATTCAGGTGGGATGTTGTCAAGCGTGTATTTGAGGTCCTGCAGTCGGCCTTGTAGGTGAGCCATCTGCTGGTCTGAATGCGCACATACACATGCCCTTCGGAAAGATTCCACCGATGTGCAAGACTGCCGAGATTCTATTGCGGCCCAGAAGACCGAACTCGTGAGGTTGTATGCAGTCATGAGGTTTGGGCGAGAGGATAAGCCGGCTACGATGCGATCCTCGAAGATGGCTTCGTCGTCCAGTTCAAGAGGTACGAGAGCCTCCAGATCAATAGATTGTACAAGCGTCGGGTCAAGAAAGGTGAGCCGATCTTTGCGGAGATTTTGCACCTAGTAGGGTGGCCATTGTTAGCTGATGATCTGTGGCCTCTCACAGGTGTCCGAATACGGAAAGACCGTGGTTTACACACCTGACCGTGTACATAGCTGTAGAACAAAAGCCAGAAGCCCTTCTTCCTCAGCTGCGTCTCGATATGATTGAGGCCTCTGTATTCGGTGATGCGATGCAAATTGAGCATCCTGCCAAGCTGTAAGCATTCGACTTCTACCATTCTCGCTCGATTCGCATTTCCGATTTGGAAAAACGCTATGTCAAATAGATAGGAGGTCGCAAATTTCTGGTAGCTAATCTGGTCGAAATAGTCGGGGCCGCGTAGCGTTTGCGAGACGGTGTATGCATGATCGATGAACGCCTTGCGAGACTCAAAAGGAAAAGGCGGATCGTGGTTGCGGTATGCGGCAAATCTGCTGGGCATGGCTCCTACGACAGCGGAGCACATTCCGATGATTAGGCCTAGCAGGTCGGGATCTCCATTGTCCTGGCTTGTTGCAATGGAGCGCCTGAAAGTTGGCCGGTGGATGACAGGAATCAAGGGGTAGAGGCGCGTCACAAAGTCATCCAGCATCCATAGAACCATCTCGCGAGAACATAGGGCGTCCGTTGCATGCACCAATGTTGAGGTTGAGACCGAGCTGGGTGTAGTGACATTCTGCGTGGAACAAGTTGTCGAAGAGCGCGGTACCAGACGGTCAGCCTCGCCGTTCAAGTCTACTGAGCCAGCAGTTGATGACCCAGTTCCTGTGTGATGATCTGAGGGCGACGTCGCTAGTGTCGAAGGAGAAGGTGCATGTTTTCTGGTACTCGGATTAGGCGGTGGCGCACACATGCCCGGCTTGGGTGCCTTACCGTCGCTTTGGCCCTCGAGTGGAAGAGGGCAGATCGTAGGTGCATGTTAATGACAAGTGAGCGCATCGACTGCAAGGAGCATCTCCGCCCCCATCTTTGCATTTCACTTTCCGGTATCTGCAGCCATCGCAGGCCTTCGAGCCTCTGGTCAGTCGATCGATTCTCGCAAAACCAGAAAGACACCTTCTGACGCCGATTGTGGGCCATCTGAGAGCCAGGGAGATGATTGACGTGGAGATAGAACATACTGAGGACAGTTAGCACATGCGGATCAAGAACGTAGCCACTCCCACAACTGACCTTTCGTCGCCAAGCTACGCTTTTGTGCAAGTGGGTGTTCCATGTTCGCCCACAATTCCGATGAAGCTTCGCTTGCATCTTCAGGACGAGCTACATGTGCATGATAGGTCGGGTGTATCGGGTCCAATGCTGATCATGGTCTGAGCAAGGTGAGGCGAGCGCCGCCTCCCAGGAAGAACCCCCGATCCTCGGCTGGAGTCTGGAGCACTGCGGCGTCGCATCATTTCCGGCCGGCCATAGCTACTGATTCACCACAGAATCTTAGATCAAAACCTTAAAGGCGCCGACATCACGATGCAACTTCCATGCCCTGTGTACTATTTTACCATGAGAATGGATAATTCAAAACGACACACAGCCAGACTACGAATTCCACGGAGCTCTTGGAAGAAGCCTTTCAATCAAATTCATAATGTGCCGTATATATCTGTGCAACTCTAATCGCCTCCAGCCGCATCTGGCGGATTTCCGACGAACGCCTGAATTTGGCTGACACCGACAGAACGCTCTTCCAGTTTACTTGTCCGAGCGCTCAATATGCATTGAAGTGGCACTCTTGGCCTCCTCGAGCGCAGCATCACTAGAGACTGCAGTCTCCCCACCAAACAATGTCTCGATGTCCTCCAGCGATAGTCCCTTGGTCTCCGGAACGCAGAAGTAGACGAACGGTATCGACAAGGTGATGAAGCTCGCAAACACGAAGTAAGTCCCGTATCTGTTCAAGAAGATGAAGTGTCAGCAAGCTCACTCTCCATCGCAGATGTCCGTGTGCATTGCACTTACCCAATGTTCGACACCATATAAGGCACCGACCGAGCAATGACAAAATTGAACAGCCAGTGTGTCGCAGTGCACACCGCCATACCAATACCTCTCATCCGGAGACCGAAAATCTCCGCGCAAATGATCCATGGCAGACCGGCGTACGAAAAGCAGAAGCCCACAGCGAAGATGTAGATGAAAGTGACGGCGGCGTAGCCTCCAGCCGTCAATTCACTACCTTCACCTTCACCCGGACCCGCGATCTTGATGTATGCTCCGATAAACCACATCGCTACCAGCATGACCGCAGCACCTCCCATGAGCATCTTCCTCCGGCCGAAGCGATCGACGACGTAGTACATGGCGATGATGACGCAAAACAGGCGGACAACGCCGTAGATGCCAGTGGCATACAAGCTGGTAGAGGATCCGGTGAGGCCGACAGATTTGAAAATCCTAGGCGAGTAATAACTGTGGAGCTGATGTTAGTTCGAGGTCGTTTGTGGATGACATACGAAAGCAAACTCACTTTATAGCGTTAGATCCGGCGAATTGCATGAAGACAAAGATTGCGACTCCGATGAAGATGCGTCTGCGGTTGCCGGGGTTGCCAAGCTCTTTCCACTGGGATAGCATGCCACCGCCTGTACGATCTTCTCTGTGGTCATATACGGTCGACATGATGTGGGAAAGTTCCTCCTGGAGGTAGGAGTGATCTTCTGGGAGTTGTCTGAGCTTGACGAGTACCCGGCTGGCGGCATCACGAGATTTGAATTGGGCGAGCCATCTAAGAACGACGAGGTCAGTCGTCGAGTACGATTTGATCGAAACTGCTCGAACTCCACTTACCTTGGTGACTCCGGAACGAAGATCATGCCAATCACCAGCAGACCGCCGGGGATGAGTTGAATTGCGAAAGGCAAGATCCATTGTGAAGAAGTCTCGGCCATGTGCTGCTTGACTCCATAACAAATCCAGAAGCCGATACAGGTACCCAACTGCACGGAGATCTCATAGATTCCAACCAGTCTACCACGAATGGCAGGGGGGCTAAGCTCCGCACAGTACAAGGGCACAATACCACTAGCAAGACCGACTCCCTGAAAGGTTATTAGCAAGCTATCACGGAGATGAAGCTGGATCAGCAAGCTTACCAATCCACCTATCGCCCGACCGATATACATGACAGACACGTGCCCAAAGCTGACAGTCTGCATAAGAGAGCCAACGCAGAACGTCAAACCAGCGACCATCAGAGCAGGTCGTCGACCGAACCTGTCACCCAACGGCGCGACTGCCAAGGACCCAAAGAAGCATCCCGCTTGAAGAAGCGAAACGATGTTGGCGGAGAAAGCATCACTTGTAGCCTCCGAGGCGTGCAGTAATCCAAAGTCATGCTTGAACGGTTTCAGAGTGATCGTCGTTCCTATAAAAGCAAGATCATATCCGAACATGAAAGCTCCCATGGAAGCAACCAGAGCGATTAGATAGATGTGCTTGTTGTAGATCTCCTTGGGAGCAGGCGTGCTCATCGCAACGGCGACTGCGTGTCGAGACGGCATGGCGATGGTTGATCGTTGGTTGACCGTTGGCGGTTGGCGGTTGGGATGGACTTCCAAGAAGCCAAGCAGACCCAGAGCCATCCAAGCCTTTATCAGAATCTTGGGGTCCCCATATTCGCCGTTGGGATGATACCTCTCGCGCGGGGTCTCGTTCCTCCTACAGGGTAAAGGTGGTGATTATGTTGCATGCTTGGTTCTGTTTTGGGTTCTTCCTTTGGCGAAGCCGGCCGCCGCCGCCATAACCGTGATCCCGCGGCTCATCATGTTCCGTGGGATTCGTCCGCGGATGATCGCTGGCACGGGCACGTCTTCAAACGTGCCGAAACCACCTCTTCTTGCGAGGCAGTTGACAGAATAGTAAACGGCAGAACATCGCAGTGAGAACATAAGATGGCACGGTCCAGGAGACAAACGCTATCTTTTGCCCACGTCGTAAAATGTTCAAGTCTGCAGCTCGACACATCGAACACATCACAATCCCTCACATCTCAACAAGACTACCACTGCCATTGCCCATCATGCCTGGACTCGTCACACCTCTCGCAGCACCCACCGTCATGCCCAAACGACGCAGAGCACTTCCAGCGGTCTGGATGAGAGCCGGCACATCGAAAGGCCTTTACCTCCATCGACAGGATTTGCCGTCAAGCGTTGATGATTGGGCGGCTGTCATTACCCGAGTGATGGGTTCTTACGACTGTGATCCCAAACAACTCAACGGAATTGGCGGTGCAACTTCGACAACGTCCAAAGTCGCAGTTGTCTCACCATCGAAACGCCCTGGGGTAGATGTCGATTACACATTCGTTCAAGTACCAATCGGAACTCCCAAGCTCGACATGACAGGCAATTGCGGAAACATTGCTTCTGGAGTCGGCCCCTTCGCTGTCGACGAAGGTTTGGTGAAGGTCCAACCAGGAGAGACTCAGGTAAGTAGTCATCGAACGAATATTGACTGTTCTTGTGCTAACGATCGATCTCGCAGGTCCAAGTTCGAGTATACAATACAAACACAAAGTCAGTCATGGTAGAGACCGTTCAAGTGGACGATGAAGGACACTTCGTCGAAGACGGCGACTGTGCACTGCCAGGCCTATCTTCCACCGGCAGCCGTGTCCAGATGACTTTTGCAAAACCGTCTGGAGCGATGACCGGTAAGCTGCTCCCAAGCGGTCGTCCAATGGACGTCATCCTTGTCCAAACATCACTCGAGACACCTCCGGTACCTGTGCGAGTTAGTCTCGTGGACGCAGCCAACCCATTCTGCTGGGTCGACGAGAGCTCTTTGCCAGATTTCTTCCGCGAGCAAGGTCCCGGAGCCGAGATATCCCTAGCATTCATCGAGGATGTAAGGAGGGAAGCGGCCATATTGATGGGCTTGGCCAGCAGCGTCGAGGAAGCAGCACTCACCAGAGGTACCCCCAAGATTGCAGTCTTGACAGAACCTAGTCCCCGGGCAGACTCCTCGATCTCGCCAGACATCCAGGTCGTTGCTTACTCGATGGGAAAGCCACACGGGAGTCTGCAATTGACGGGTGCAGTCTGCCTGGGAACGGCAGCTTGCACCGAAGGAACCATCGCACATGCCATCCGCAACAAAGTGCGATCTGGATCAGAGACGTACAAAACAGTACAACGCAAAGACTCAAACACCTCAATGCGACTTGACAGCATCAAGCTGCTGCATCCTGGCGGCGACATGGAAGTTGACGTCCTGCTCGATGGCGAACAACAGGCGGAGGAGGTCACAGTCTTTCGGACGGCTCGACGTCTGTTTGAAGGCACTGTCTACTATCTGCAGTGACGGAGAATCGAACGAACACAGATAGGGCTTCATCTGACGAATTTCTGCACATTATCTTAGCTTTATACCCGGCAGTTCATCCCAAAATTTACAGCCAAAACGAATCAACTACTTTCAAACCACAGCGACAGCTTGGCGCCATCACATCATGACATGCCCAAACATGTAGAAAAAGCGCTTCAGAAAATGACTCGTCACCTAAGCCTTGTCGGGATCGTTGATACCGCCAGTGGTAATGATGTAGGTAGCTTCCTTCTCAGCGCAGTCTGTAGTAGTGGTCAGTATTGCAGCAACGTTGTAAGGTGAAGATTGCCACATACCTGGAGAGTCGATGACTTTTGCGACACGTTCTTCACCACGGCCCTTGCGAAGGAGGATGCGGGTAGTTGACGCGTGGGCAAGCACGTGGCCGCCGATTGGTTTGCGACCATCTGCGCCTGCGAACAGCGCACTGGCTCCAGGATCAGATTGGACCTGGTTGATGATGACGACCGCGATGTTGAATTCTTCCGCCATTTGGGTGAGTTTGCGGAGATGTTGGCCAAGTTTGCCCTGGCGCTCGTTCAGCTCGCCTCGGCCATGATAGTCGTTGCGGAAGTGTGCCATGATGCTGTCGATGATGAGCAGGCGGAACTGTCCAGAAGCGAACGTCTCGGCCAGACCGCACAGTTGCTCGTGCTGGTCCTCACTGTTTTCGGCGCGGGTATAGAGGATGTTCTCGTTGGCAGCTTTGGGGTCAACTAAACGGCGTGAGCATTATTCGCGAGGACGACGGCCAGCGAGATGCCTTACTTCCAAACCGTTCAGAGATCTGCTCAATGCGCTCCGGACGCCACGTGCCTTCGGTATCGATGACTGCGACACGGCCTTCCGCACCGCCCTTCTCTTTCGGCAGTTGGGCGATAACGGCCATGGTGTGCGAGAGTTGAGTTTTGCCACAACCTTCATCCACGTCAGCCAAAGAGTCCAGAACAAACCGCTGAGAGATACTGACGAAACTCTCCATAGACTTCGCTGATGCTGCACGACTGGAACCCCTCGTTCAGGATCGAATCCCATTGCCTGCTGCCGGTGGATATACGGAAACAGCGCTTTCTGACATGTGCGAGGTCTCCGCTGGTCATGAAACCGGCGCCATTGGGCTTGACTGTGTCAGTCTCGTTCGTTAAAGCAGACAGGCAGTCGGAGAGGAACGTACCAGGCTCTTTTTGACAGCCTCCTTGACTTTCTCGACCTTGATCTCAGAGAAGCCGCGGATCTTGAGAAGATGCTTGCTGTGTTGAGCGTGAACAGCCTGGTGGTTGATCCATTAGCTACCGCTCACTGGCTTGCTGAGGCTGGATACCGACCGCAACAGTGTAGAAGCCGGCACTCTTCAGCTTCAGGATGTCGGACTGGTTGATGCCTAGTGAAGGGGTAAGCAAAGCGCATCGGCGAACACTTGGACGATATTACCATGCGATTGAAGCTGGTCAATGTCCACAATGAGGCTCTCGTTCTGAAGAGAAGGTTAAGCAATGTATCACGGCAATGGTGAGCTTGTTGAAAGCTCACCTCGTCATCACTGCTGCTGGCGACTGAACCAGGCATGATTGCTTGGGTGAATGGGGTGGTATAGTGTTGAACTTGATGATTTTGATGAAGTACTGGTATCAATTGATGATGAGGCGATGAATAACGATCTTGTGAGGGTCGTAGAGAGGACGGAAAACCAGACCAGAAGTGTACAGATAACTTTTGCGGCCATCTCATAAAGTAGAAGGAGCGACCTGGGTCGACCTCACCTCTTGGCGAGCTTAAATCCCAGACAGCCAAAGACGAGACAGTCTGCTTGACCGTAGCTGTGTATAATATCCGGCGTGTTAAGTCTGTACAGTCGAAATGTCGTGCGCGCTCAATAAATATTTTACATGAACAACGCACAGCCGAGACCTTGCTATCTCACTGGCATGTGGACGATTAGAACCTGCGAAAGTCGCTGGTATCACCATGAGAGGACACTCGAGCCCACGAGAGACTGTAGCGCATGTTTTGCGAGTCGCATCGTGCTGTTGGCCAGATTAGCTGTGTCAGCAGTACAGGTAAAATCACAGGAGAAAACAACATCGCATCCGAAATAATACCATTTGGAGAAAACGTGCTTCGATTCGTCATCCTCATCGACACAGCTCTAAATCTTGTCTCCACACTCTCCTTTGCCGTGATGGAGCTCCAAAACTTTCCACCACCTCATCTGCCCCGTACATCGCAACTTTGATTCTCATCTCCCTCTCGCGACTCGAGAGCTTTACTTCTACAAGCAGGGCGAGCTCTCAGAGTCCTTCTTTGTCTCTCAATCCTCCGCACTAAGGCTCGCGTACGGGGGTATATGCTGGGTCGTGATGTCGTTCATAGAGGGTTCGCTTTTGTGGTGTGAATGTCGTGTCCGTGAGCGGTCGTTTTGTTAAAATATACGCTAGATATCGCGAATAGTGAAATGGGAAGACGCCATGCCGAAATGTTGAATGGTTATATAGAAAAGAAGTGTGGCCGGAGATTGGTTATGCTGCCGTGCGCTCAGTGGCCAGTCGAGCGCCGTTCATGCAGCCGTGGCTATCTAGGCCACGGCGGGGGTCGGGATGACAGGAGCGACCTGGACGGCGATGGCTTCGGGGTTAGGAACGGCAGCCGGGGTCGGGTTGGCCTCGCCGTTGACGGGAGCGATACCGGTGGTGTCAACGGACTGAGCGCAATCACGGCTGATGTGTCCAGCCTCACCGCACCTGTAGCAGGTCTTGCCAGCAGCGTTAAGAGGGCCACCGTTCGGGGCAGAGCAGTCACGGGAGATGTGACCGAGCTTGCCGCAAGCGTAGCACTTCATGGCCTGAGCCTGGCAGTCGCGAGCAAAGTGGTTGGGGCCGCCGCACTTGTAGCAGCTAGTAGCACGGCCACCAGCGAAACCACCGCGGCCGCCAGCGAAGCCACCTCTGAAGGGAGCGCCAGCTCCACGGCCAACAGGGGCAATGGGAGCAGCACCGGGAGTAGGGCAGCTCCTCTGTTCTTGCGTTAGCTTCATGCAGCTTGTACGGAGGGAGCCATTGATCGACATACGGCAAGGTGGCCAGGCTGGCCGCAAGAGTAGCAGCGGCCGTTGGCGGCACCACCGCTGATGCGAAGAGTCGGGCAGTCAGCCTGGACGTGACCGAGACCCTGGCAGTGGTAGCACTGCTTGGCTGGAATCGATGTAAGCGTTTGCGTGACGCTGCTATACGCCTCAAGAGTGTAGCTTACTCTCAGTTGTCCTGGGGTGAGGGCAGGTGTTGCTCTCGTGGCCTTTTCGTCGTCAGCTCGTGCGCTTTACTGCATTCTCAACATCTCTGACTCACCAGGCTGCTTGCAGTTGTAGCAAAGACGCTCACTGCTGGAGCAGACCTCGGCGTAGTGGCCAACGTTACCGCACTTGTAGCACGCACGGCGGGAGAGGGAAGACATCTTGGTATCGGTTGATAGAATCTGCAAATCGATTGTCAGATCAGGTATCCTGCGAGTTCCAAACACCAAAAAATCCAACGCAACGCGTTTCCTGATCAATCCACAGCTTCTCCCAAGCGTTTCACGTCAATCGAAAGTCTGCATTGAAGCAGTCAATGTGTCCTTTGTCATGTCCCGCCAGTCTAAACCACAGGCACGTGCCCAACCCAGATCCGACTCATACCATCTCTTTCCGCGCAAAATATCCGACCTTGCAAGCTTCACCTCCAGCAATCCCTTCGCACGTGTCTTCGCCGCCTCTTCACTCGCATGTCCGAGAAACAGCTCTCTCGCTCTCTTTCTTGGCAATCGACTCACCTTTGTTCCTCGAAGCTTGATCGTTCGTTTCTTCTGCACTGCACTTCTTCACCTCAACAACGGCCCTCCAACAAACAGGGGGAAAAGCAAGAGAGTATGTGAAGTGGGGATAGTCGAGAGCGGAAGAAGGGGGCTGTCGCGCAGCTGGCCAACCGAAGGTGGGCTGTAAAAAAGCCTGCACGAGCCTCGGGTTTAGCCGCTGAAAGCGAGAGCCGACGAGCACAGTGACAAAGCGTCACCAACTGTGAAGTCGACAGCTGCAAAAGTGGAAACGGCTGCGGGGGCGTGACGTGACGAAACGCTCCGAGTTCGTCGAAAGTCAAACCTCCGTATCTGCAGGTATGTGAACAGCTGATATGGTTGAAAAAGTCTCTACATATGTGTCTTTCAAGGGATTCGTTACATTAAAGCTGCATAAGCCTACTAAAGTATACTTTAATAGGTACTGCCTTTTACGAGTTATTTGGAATCGTGGTACTGTTATAGTATCGCTTTTTCGTATAAGAATAAGGCATTTGAGTCTAGATTTTGAAGTATTTCTAATTATTATCGAATTACATATCTCTATTCGATAAAAATACAATTCTGACTCGATAAATCAAACGTAAATACTCTTTTCTTATAGTCCTATCGATTAGAAGTGATTTTATCATATATTGATCATATAATGAGTTATTAAAGATTGGTATAACACCTGTTAGGTAGCTCCTGCGTTCACAAACAATCGGAAGTACGGAGGAAAGAACGTTGCATGTGGCGGTCGAGTTCTAGAAGTCAATGCTCATGACTTATGTTGCCTAAGGCATCAATAGGAAGGTACATTGGACATGGGCGCGAGGCTGTAGACACACGAGACAGAGGAAAACGATGGAGGGTTGTTCTGCAAAGAGTTAATGTAGGGAGAAAACAATATATGACTTTGTGCCAACCTTTGATATGTGTACGGCAAGTAAGAGATTTCGAAACCTACTGTCAATCAAGTAACTTGTGTTCATCTCATCATTCATTGCAAATCTATGTCGACCTCATTCCGAATACGCCTAGTAACAGTTTTGCGAACCTTTCAAAGCATGCGTCCGTCCAAGTGTTTCAAGTGACTACCTACTCCTCCTTCTCGATGACGGCAGGCGCCTTGATCTCCCGACCCTTGAGGAAGTCAAGACCCTCACCGCCGTAGCTGATGAGCGGGCTAACCTCAACACCAGCCTCAGCATCCTCGCTGACAACAGTAGCGCCAGCCTCCTCAAGGAACCTCTTGCCCTGGAGCAGGATGTCCTTGCGGCTGGTGTCAGGGTCGTCCTCGCCAGTGCCCTTTGCGTTCTTGAGGGGAGAGAACTCATCCTCGCGCTTGACTTCCATACATGCAAATTTGTCCATGGGCAGGAAAGGGAAGCAGTCGAACACGAACTGCTCGAGCTTGATGCCATTGGGCTTCTCGGGCTTGATCTGCTCGCCCTTGTCGTTGACGCAGGGAATCTTCTTCTTCGCAACGTGGTGAGGGAGTTTGTGTGCCCAGTCCGGGATGCTCTCCAGGAAGCGGAAGCTGTAGTAGTGGTTGACAATGTTGGCGGCGCGGAACTTGAGCAAATCGCTGTCCTTGGCGTCCTTGGCCTCGGCGAGCTCGTTGTCAATCTCGCTGTACTCAACAACGGCGGGCTTACCGTTCTTTTGCATGATGAGACCGACGCTCTCGGCGGCGTTGCGCTTGCGGACCACCTTGGTGGCAATCTCAACATCCTTCTCGGCGCTGAAGCCGATGAAGGTCGGGTCGGCGACACGGACGAGGCAGTTGTCCACGCAGTATGCGTGGACGTGCTTGATACCACGTTTGCTCATGTCCTGCACGACACCAGAGCTGATCAAAGCCTGGTAAAGACCACCGTTTCCATCAGGCGCCACGGCGACCTTGCCCTTGTTCTCCAACAAGATCTTGCCCTCATTGCTGATGCAAGGTAGCACGCCCTGCTCGAAGAAAATGACGTTGTTCCTGTTGAGACCGAAGTACTTGTTCTCTTCGAAGAACTGCTCCGTAGGCTTGCGGGTCGGGCCCGAAGTCATAATGTACCATGGCACGCTCACATCCTCCTTGTTGTATGTCTTGCTAGCAAGGTTTTCCAGCTTGCCAATACGCTCTGCCTGCAACTGGAACAAGCTCTTCTTGCTGGGAAGACCGATGTCGAAGCAACCCTTGGGCGCTGAGCTGCCTAACCTGGTGCCTTGTCCACCAGCCATGAGGACCACACCGACCTGATTCTCAGAGATAAGCTTCAGGCCAGAGTCGTACCATTTGTTCAAGTCTCCATCCTTGCTGTCAATGACCGATGAAGTGACCGAGTCTGGAAGCTGTTCCAACTTGGGGTTCTTCTCTTCCTCAGTCTCTGCAGGCGGGTTGAGTGCCGTCTCGGTGATTTTGTTGATGTGCTCGGGGTCGATCGGCTCGAGTTGCTTGTAGATGGCTCCCTGCTCGGCGGGCTTGAGCTCCTCCCAGTACTGGAAGACATGGCCTTGGCCTGCCTTCTCGTACTTTTGCTTAAGCTCGTTGAACTCGGAATCGGATGGTGGCTGAGGAGGAGCGTCTTCGCCGGTCTTCTCACCGCCCAAGTTGAGGGCGGAGAGCATGCTGTTCACGGTGTCTTTAATCGCGGCAGCCATGGTGATGTGATGAATGGAGGGGGATGTGTTGAAAGATGGGCCAAAGGAAAAGAAGGATTCTGGGACAAACAGTACCAGAAGTATCACCAGAACTGTAGGGTTTCGTGCCCCACCACGTCAAAACATTGGTCGTACCGCCACGCCACGTCTAAATATAGCGCATGTGACGACAAGCGCCTCACGAGAATATTCTGTTGGTCTCATACACACCACAACCATTGACAGAAGTTTGTCAATACTACAGAGTATGAGATCGTGTTGAACGAACATGAGCACAATCTTGTCTTTGGATGGGGACATTGATGACCGCGAGAAGTGGAGATGCTCAAAAGACCCTGATCCTGACCATGAACGAACCCATGTCTCTTACGTAATGCCACCATACATTGAGACACAAATTTATGTGTACAAGAAGAGGTAAGCAGCTGGCCCTCCCTGGGGACAAATGAATGCGAACAAGCTGCTGTCAACACCGACCCAATCCGTCCCGGTGTATCCGCCCCCGAGGGACTGATATGTCTATTGTATTGACACACAAGATAGCCCTTCATGAAGCGACTTGAAGAGTAGAATGTTGTTACTTTGCAATATACACGGAGGAGTATAGAGTCGCCGCTACCACAGTTACATCCCCAAACTATCCTTATCAAACACCTAGATCATCCTGGGATCCCAGTCCAAAGGCCAAGCGCTCTTCCCACCGATAAGCCAAAACGTCCCATTGACACAAGCCTGCACAGCCAGGATCTTGGCCGAGAAAATCCAGATTCTTCTCATCTCGCTCCAAGTAACCGACCTCCACGCCTGTCGGAAGCTCAGTGCGCCACGAGATTCCGCAAGAAGTCCCGGACGAAGTCCATTGGAACCGTTAGTTCCGAACGAGCGATCAAAGGGCACAATAGTCTCTTCCTCTTCTGGCAGCAACGAGGCCTGGATCCGAATGATAGCCATGTGGAGCGGGACGCTGGCGATCTGTTTGAAGATACAGACGGTGAGCCAAATGAGGGTGAGCAGGATGTTTCGGGAAGAGAAAGAGCTGTCGATCTTGGGCGCCTTTCCACCCATTCCGAGCGCATGCTTGAGTAGGACCGGTGCCAAGGTCTGGATCAAGTTGTCCGAAAGGCTCGAGTAGAGCAAAGGAAGCAGAAGAGCGCGGATTGTCGGGATGAAGGGCGGCAAGCGGCGCCACCAAATGCGCAGCGAAGGCTGAGAGATCACGATGTGAACCCAAGCTGTACTCATGGGTGCGATAAGCACGCCGGCAACGAAGGTAGCGACGGTCTCGAAGACGAAATGGCCAAGCTTATGGGTCAGCGTGTGCTCCAGACCAAGATCCACATCATGGTTGTGTGTTTTTTGGTAGATCAGAAAGGCCATTGCCCCAACAAAGATAATACTGGCACCGCTGCAAACGTGGACTGCGATACCACGGCAAAGAGCCAGCGGTCCGCCAACACGATATAGGTGAGCAACGGTCTTTCGCAAACTGCTCGTGATGGACTTCTCATGGTTCAGCTGGACACGGGGAGCGTCCTCGTTATTGTCATCTTTCTTGTCCGTCCAGGGAGCAGGGACCACGACTTCGGGTGCCTCGACCATTGCCAGTGCCTTGCACACATCGTTGAGCAGGTAGCCAAGCTGGGGCAATGTGTGAGCAAATGATATTTCAGCTCAGGTTCCAAGCTATAAGAAGAACTTACGAAGAAGTCGAAGACATAGTGCACAACTGTCATAATCCCGATGAATATCGACTTCGTGGAGGGTAAGTTCCTGAAGTGGATCAAGTCGTCTACCCATTCTTCGAAGTCGAATGCCTCTTCGTCTGCAATGGTCTCATTCCACTTCCCAGACTAAAACAGAGTCAGCCTGATCCATTGAACCAACACCAAGTCAGTCCTACCGTGACGATCTTGCCATCCCTCATAACCCAATCATGCTCGGAGCTGGTGGGCACTTCAGTTGGCACCGCAACTTGCTGAATATCTTCCTGAGTAGCCATCGTTGATTCAACTCGAACTTGCGATTTTTGTCGACCACAAACGGGAGCTACAACACAGCCTTATAAACACAATGGCTAAGCGAGCATCCACAAAACATGGTTGTAGATTTGTAGCACAGCCGCCTGAAGGATCACGCTAGGAAGAAGCATGATGCTTGACCCGCTGCCGTGGATCCGAATGTCTGAGTTGTGCCTACAATAAATTGTTCTGCGTGCTTGCAACATTTGGTATCTACCCAGGAAGTTTGAGTATCACGACCGATGACCGTGCGAAAGAGCGTGAAGTCGAACTTTGTTTCGCGGTTCGGCGGGATGAGTGCAATCTAGAATCGAAAACGCAGCGTCGCGGAGAAAGCATCTCGTTGCGGATGATGCTGCCGAGAACACACCGGTGGTAGTCTGGTAGGCTATGGCTGCGGCGTAAACAGTCTAATACACAGCCTAAGAGACTTTACAAGCCGGTTCCCGGGTAAGAGCATGGTTAGTGCAAGAAGCGTCATCGACGGTTTGCATGGTTACACGTATGGAAGCTATCACATTGCATGGCATGCTGGTAGGTATCAATGTTGTGATATCATATGGTCCAAGGGATCTTGCTGCCCGCGACCGACTCGGACCTGAAAGAGGTCGATAGCTATTCTATCGGCACCCAATAGCGGATCGACCTTCGATTGCAACATCCTTCCTCCTGCTGCACTGGCACCTCCAACTCCATACTGCGGCTTGTTGGCCGACGCCAGAGCATATGCTGCTCGACTCTCCTCCAGAAAGACTGTCCTAGCGGCGGACCTGCATCAAATCCCTGGGCATCGTTCTGACGTCGCTACTCAATTTCTCGTCATAGCGACCTGCACTCTTGTTGCTTGCAGCAAACTCAGATCGTGATCCATAATGCTATCAGAGGTCGAAGAAGCGGACCCAATCGATCTCGGTCCCAGTACTACTGGCTGACGGTCTGTTCCAGTGTCATGTTTCTGCTCCGTACAATCTGGTTACGTCCGCAAAGGCCATGTTTGTCCACAAAACTTCGGGCAGGCGTGCTGTGAATTCATCATGAGGATTTGACCGAGCGACTGTTTCTCCAAGCTGGCCCAAACAGGGTGCGAGTTGCTTTCGAAACCTCGTGATCACTGCTAATGGCCGGGATGTATCTCATGGCGGACCTTGGGATTCCCCCGAGCCCGCATGCCGATATACCTCACATGAGTCCGCCATACACATTCCGCCTCTCACAATTGGTGGGTCTTTGTGGGTAGGACACCCAGAATCCCTTCTTCTCCTTCTGCGAATGGTCTTTGTGCAGTCTCGAGTACTCGATCCTCGCGGATCCCTCGCCTTGCATTCTGCGGTCCAGGAATGCTTGAGAGAAGTTCATGAACGTCTCCACTTCCAAGGGCTTGATGACCTTGTCGTATTGTAAGGATTGCAGGGCGAATCGAATCCAGTGCTCGGGTCCTTCTCTGCCGTCCAGTTTCGATGGAAGATCGTACAGTCCAGCTTCGAGTTGGTTGAAGAGCCTTTGTGCCGTGATATGTGCGTTACGCTGGATCAAAACGCTGCCAACGATGCCAAGGTTCGTCGGTGATACCCTTCGAAGGTCGTATTCGCCTTCTTCGTCGTTCCAGACTACGGAGAAGTGTGTCGGGTTGGGATCTCTCCGGTGGGTGACAGGCAGACTGTATTTGGGGGATTCGACCGTAAGCATCCAGTGGTGACGAGGTGTCATGCAACTCTTCGTCTGCCCTTGAGCAAAGTCATAGCTTATACTGATCGACACGAAGATGTTTGAGTTGTGTCCGAACATTGTGTTGATCGTGGTTTGATTGAGTGGGCAGATCGGAGTCAGGGTTGATGAGTATGAATTTGGTGGAAACTGTAAGCCATCTCAAAAAATCCCTACCTGATCTGATGTAAGTCATATAGATTTCGTGATACCACCGGCGGTATGCGGACACTGCGGATCGAGTGGCGGACATATATTGCTATCTCTTATCAAAAACGCCGCTTCCGCAAAAGCTCCGCAGGAGGAAAGCTGGCTGACATGATGTGTTCGTACGTCAAGATTGAACGTCGACACGAAAAGATCTCGCGTACGGAAAGACATGGTGATGAATGGTGATTTGATACATGTGGATGTACAAGGATGGATCGCACGGAGTCTGTGTCTTTTAGATCGCAAGGTTGGAAAGACGTGGATCCTGGGGTGAAGGTTTGCATCACGTGCAAACGTGTTTCGTCTGCTTGGCAGGCGCGTCTATCTGATCTAGGTACACTGAAGTGAGGTCCCTCTGGATCGAAACACACCCAAAATTGGCTCAACAGCGCATTCAAGGCTCCAACAGATCAGATTATCTTTTCACAACACGTATAACTATATATATGTACGCAAGACAATTCATCAACACCGTCGCCATCACGGTCAACGGGATTCGTCTTACGCAAGTCGAAGATCCAATATAGAAAGAAGATCGTCCGACCCCTAGAAACCATAAGCCCGCATCATAGACAAGCTGATACGCCGCGCAAATACAGTAGAACCGTATTACATGTACATTAATCAATCAACACAGTAATGCGAACCTCCAGGTTGTCGCGCGAAACGGCGCGCATAGTCGATGCAACCGCGACTTCCAGCACTGCAAACCCACTTAGACGCTCACTCCGCGGCTTCCAACATAACGATGGCTCTGCGGACGCGAGCAACGATACACCCAGACCTTCAAGCAATGGATCCGATTTATCGACACCTCCTTCCAGCCCACTCAGCGATGCATCGAGCGGCTACAACGAGGCAGCATCGCCTGGGAAGCGGAAGCGAAGGACCAGAAGAACCTCTGCGATCAAGAAAGAGATAGAGACGCAGCCTGCCAGACGACGAACTTCTCGCAAAGCACCGAAACTAGAAGAGGAGGAATATGATGACGACGAAGAAGTGAACGAAAGCAAGTCAAAGCTCAAAAAGGGCAAGAGACAACCGGCCAAACGCATCACCGGCCCCAACGGCAACATCAAGGTCGAGCCGCCCGCCCACTGGGAGCAAATGTACAGCATAACCGCCGAGATGCGCAAACGCGTGCTGGCGCCGGTCGACACCATGGGCTGCGAATCGCTCGCGGAAGAATCGCGGTCGCCTCTGGACCGAAGACTACAGACCCTCATCGCTCTCATGCTCAGCAGTCAGACAAAAGATACCGTTACAGCGGTCGCAATGAAGAACCTGCAAGAGAACCTGCCTGGAGGCTTCAACTTGCAGGGTCTGTTGACGGTCGAGCCCGAAGAGTTGAACCGGCTGATAGCCAAAGTCGGGTTCCACAACAATAAGACGAGTTATATCAAACAGGTCGCGCCGACTCTGCGGGATCAATTCGGTGGGGATATACCTGACACCATTGAAGGCCTGGTGTCGCTCAAAGGTGTCGGGCCGAAGATGGCGTATCTGACCATGAGTGCTGCTTGGGGTCGAGACGAGGGTATTGGTGTTGATGTCCACGTTCATCGGATCACAAATCTCTGGGGTTGGCACAAGACTGCGAACCCTGAGCAGACGAGGGCTGAGCTGGAGTCTTGGTTGCCGAAAGACAAGTGGCACGATATCAATCATTTGCTTGTTGGCTTTGGGCAAACGATTTGCTTGCCGGTGGGAAGGAAGTGTGGTGACTGTGAGCTTTCGACGGGGCTATGTCCGAGTGCGGTCAAGAGCAATCCGGTGAAGAAGAGAGTCAAGAAGATCGAAGTGGGGTTAGGCGATGACGAAGGTGTTAAGAAGGAGGAACTGAAGATCGAAAAGGACGATGTTGGAATCAAGGTTGAGGCTGATCTCGAAGAACAAGGCGAAGTGGAGATTTACACTGTTGCCGGAACGCCTTCGGCCGATGTAAAGACTGAGAGAGATGAGTAATGCAGCATGAGCTGATCAATGTGAAAGACATCCACAGCCAGACAGACAACCCTCTCCCAATCACTGCCGATCCAATTCAGGATAATGCCTGAAAATCCCCTCGCTATACGGCATCCTCCTCTCGCTCTCCAAGTACTCCTTCAATCCACCCTCCTGCCTAACGCTCTTATAAAAGTTCCCAAAGAGCCCGGGGAACTCCCCCTTCCTAACCTCCATCTCCTTGGGGAAAGCAAACAAACACCCATCCAAAACCTGCCAAACAACCAGATCTGCAAAAGTCAACCGATCGCCAACCAAAAACCTCCCCTTGCCACCACCATTGCTCTCATTAAACTTCAGATTCCGTTCAAAGTACGAGAAAAACTTCGGCAGCCGGTTCTCGCGGACGTCTTTAGCCTTCTCCAACGCGGCCTCCTTCTGCTCTTCATAGTACTTCATAACAGCGAGCGGGTGGTGCGTATCGTGGACCTCATTATTCAGATCCAGCGCCGTGAGAGCCAGCTGGTAAACATGGTGTTTCCCCGCCTCGTCGTCCTCAGGTACAAGTCCCAGAGGCCCTCCGAGATAGATCAAGATGTTGGGCGTCTGCGATATGATCAGAGGTTTCCCGTTTTGGCCTGCGCCTGGGATTCGGAGGGCGGGCGGGCTGAAGACTGGGGGGTTGCCGTCGGCGCTTTCGAGACTGGAAGGGTTCATGCAGATTTCTTTGACGGTGTCGTAGCCGTCTTTCTTTTCGACCGCGAGGTCGGTGTAGGAGACGCCGGTTGCTTCGAAGCAGAGGCGGATGAATTCGCCACGGCCGGGGATGCCCGGGTGGTACAGGAGTTCGTATTGGGGGTGGTTCTTTGATGAAGGCATGATGGTGGGTTTGTTGATTGTAAGGATGTTTGATCCAAGGTTGTCTGCGTCTGATCAACGTGGAGTTTGTTGTTTTGGGAGTTGGCGTGATGTGGCTGATGTGAACGCGATCTTTTCTGCTGATCGAGGTACGGTTTAGTGACCGCGGGTCGTCCTTTATAAAAGATGGAATCGTTCGCTTTAGTCGAGTGAAAAACGAAGAGTCAAGTGCTGTCAAGTATTCCTGATGATGGCGATTGGGAGGGGTATTGTAAGTATTGCATGTGATCTCCACATTTACATCATTGCTTTGTAACCCTCCTTCCGTACATCCATCCATTCAGCCTCGTACGTGACATGTACAGTATGATCCATCAGCATTCAACACCATCTCGAGTGCCAAGATCCATCGAGCAGAAGTCAAAGAGGAAACACCATTCGACCTTGGAGCAGGCTGGCCAACATTGAAGTAACAAGCACAGAGGACCTGACGTAAGCCACGACCAGGTCTGATCTATTGCAACAAACTCACGAGACACGTATGGCCGAAGAGGAGAGCTCAGACACTTGCAGTGACAACGACCATGGAGAGCAAAAGACCAGGCGCAAGCGAAACTCAGAAAGTCCGCATAGTCTGCATTTCAGACACGCACAACGCAGCACCCGGAGAAGGCTACAGTCTCCCCAAAGGTGACATCCTGATCCACGCCGGTGACCTGACGAACAACGGCCAACCATCGGAGCTCAAGAAAGCTCTAACATGGCTTCGAGAAGCGAGATACGATGTCAAGATCGTGGTAGCAGGCAATCATGATCTTTCACTAGACGAGCAATATGCAAATCAGAGAGATGAGGCTACCGAACTGCGTCGAGCATTGAGAGAAGACGGTGGGATCGTTTACCTCGAGCACGAGAGCGTGACAGTCAATCTCAAGGGTAGGGAGATCTCAATCTTTGGCTCACCGTTCTCGATAGCGGCTGGTGAGAAACAATGGGCGTTTCAATATCCAGCAAGTCAGGCTGAAAGTCTTTGGTCAGCTATCCCGTCAGACACGGCCATCTTGATCACGCATACGCCACCGATTGGACATTTGGATGCGAGTGAGCACTGGATCAGAGGTGGGTGTCCTGCGCTTCTGGGAGCCCTTCTCCGCACGAAACCTCTCTTGCATGTCTGCGGCCATTGTCATGAAGGGAGAGGCGGCCGTGTTATTCGCTGGAAGGACGAGGCTGAGGGCAAGCATGGTGTGAGTGATTGGCGGGATCCAGGCGCAGGGAACAAGAAGCAATCACTCTTCGACCTTACGAAATCGCGCGTCGGTCATGCATTACGAGCAGGTGAGGAGACTGCGGTTGTCAATGCGAGCATCATGGCGAAGAGCTATGGCCGAGGTGCGAAAGCGTTCAACAAGCCTGTGGTTGTCGATGTTGAGCTACCAGTGTCTGCCCTCAGTTGACGCTAAAGTTTGTAAGCAACTTTCGTTCATGGATCAATGCTCTATACCAGTGAGAGAGTAGTCGCCAGATACTGATATCTCACTTGTTTCAGCTTCAGTAAGCGGTTGTATCAGGATGTCTGGCAGAACATGTGAGTTGTCTATTTGACATACACTGAGGGCGGACATCCAAGGTCCGGTAGCATCGAAGGCGGGCTGAGTTGTACGACAGCTACATGTAATGCAGTTGTCTGTACCGTTGGTAGTAATCGCCTATTGATAGCTTCGTTTACGCGCCTTTCCCCCAGCTTGCTGCCGGGAGTGGATCCGTGAGGGTCTTTGTGCATGAGGCAAGGGTTCCGTGATGCCTGATGAGCAGCTGTAAGCAACCTTTTGTAATCCGCCAATCTCATCGGAGCGCAAGGGAGTAAAGCCAGTGATACTGCTTCGCGGTAACGCATCATGTACGCCCGAGGCAAGCGAAGAGTTCCACGACGCCCGAAGAACAGACACCACACGAATGACGTTAACTCACATTCTTGCGCTGTACGAAGATCACCGTGGCTGCGTGGTCGTACCCTGATCAGACTCTGACCTGCACAAACGCATCGAATAGCTGTCACACACGTGACATCAGAGTAAGATGCCAGGTGCCTTGTGCTAGATCGCATCGCCAGGTAAACATGCATAAGTGGGGGTGTTTGGAGGGACCGCGTTAGACGCGAGTGCTTGAACACGTGAAGAGCGAGAATGATTCTCAGCTGCAGCGGTACCTTACGCTACTTCTGTTTGGCGAATCGGCGTTGAACATGCATGACTGGGAATCCTTGTGGAGGAGTTTGCAGCCCAAGGAAGGGGAATGCCGGGCATACTGCCACTTGGACGGGAGTTGGTGTGCTCTTTCGTGCTCTGCTGATGCTCTGGAGTCAAGCCTGAGGCTTTCTTACGGTCTTCGACCAGCGTGCTTACCTGAAGATACGGCGCGCTCTGTGTTGGTGTTGTGGATTGGAAATAAAGTAAAGCAGCTGAAGCTTCGCAGACTATTTGGTTGCTCCGAAACGAGCCATAGAAACAGAGTGCATTGCTGGCAGCGGTGGGGAAAAGCAACGTAGGCAGCGTCCGCAGCAGGCTCGGCTGGATGCGCTGTGCAATGCGAGAGCGGTGATAACGTCTTGAACGTCTACTGTAGCCAAGTCGCTCGGCAAAGCGAAGCTGTTTTCGTCTGTAAGAAAGCGGGCAGGTGCATCTGGCAGAAGTGATGGAAACATTTGGTGGCAGCTTCTGTGGGACGAGGGGAGTTTGGCCAGACGGCTCGGTGGAGATGACAAGAGTTATTACCTAGTACGCCGCGATGCGAGGTGTTGCTCGTGATAGGTGCGAAGCGCCCGTGGCTGCGTGATGCAGTGATGGGGCAGTTGATTGGACTTTATCCTGTTTGCATGTTGCACGCGCCGTGTGGCTGCTGAGATGGCGAGGCTGATTTGACGGCGGCAATGAGAGCTTACCACGCACGCATTGCATGCAGTTAATAGCCGCTGGGGCGCTCCCAAAAGTGAAGGCAACAAATTGGGTGGATGGATGGCTGGCGATGCAGCGATGGCATGATGGAGGGCATCAACAATAATCATGCTCGGTGGACGGCATGAGGGGTTCGTTCGGTCGGAAGAGGGCGGTCTCGCTTGTTGGTTGGTAGGAGTGACGGGCAGAGACTACTGCACGTACTACTGCCTGTCGATGGCAAGAGATCGCAGATGGAGAGGCCGGGTGGCGATGGGAAGCCATGCGAGAGGTTTGGTGGGCTGCCACCTGCGAGTTAGTTGCGTCGACTGGCACGACTGGTATGGATCATGATCATCATCGTTCTTCTTCAAGGCACGTCTAGTCCAGGCGTAGTCCCCACTAATCAGGATGGTCTGAAAGCAAGTGTGAAGTGACGTTTGTCTCTCTCTTCCTGCCGGCCAACGCAGCATTAGGCAGGACGATATCATGCCTGTCCAGCTGGACGACCACTAGGTAATTATAGGTAGCCGTCCTTTACATGCCTCTTACATACACCCGTCCTGCTCGTACTGTACTTTTACATGCTTGCACTTGCACTACCCACGTCTCTGTCAGCTCTCATACATCACACCCCAGCCCAGCCCAGCCCAGCCCAGCCCTCACTCCTCCTCGCCCTGTCGAGCCTTCTCGAAGCCACTCGACTCGCAATCCTGCATTAATCAATAGCGTTATTGCATTATTCAATTGCACCGCCGATTACAGTGGGACGACTCAGGACGACTCGAGACGACTCAGACAAACTTCAAGGGCCTCTCTCCCCGGGCCACGCTTTTGCCAGTGATTAACAGGGCAGGCCTCGCAGTGCTCGCAGACCGCCTATCCCAGTCACGCTCGCAGCTTCGCGGCCGATCACCGCTCATAACACGGATACTCCTGTCTATCCCTGCCCGTCCCGACTGCTGAACCCACGTTGTTGCACTCACAAATCCCTCCATACAGCGACACGCATTATCCGCCTCGCCGTGCTGAACAATCGCATCGCACACTATCACAAATCCCGCCCTCGCTTCGACATTGCCATTCTCCTCCCTTCCATTCGCTACGTCATTCGTGCGAAGCGAGGCAAGAGACGAAAAGAAGGAGGCTAGAGCTAGATCTGGCGTGCCGGGCCGCTTCTTCACAAACTAACTCACTCTCGTCTTTGCAAAGGCCTACTGCCGCCTCACCACTCACAGTCACATCGACATCCCCTACTCACCAACAACACTCGAAAACGCGTCGTCTCTCGTCGGCTCGCCCGTTATTTGGCAATCTTGCCACTCCCAAGCGAGGCTGTGTTGTGGCAACGTCGCCGAGCCCATCACAAACAAAAGCCCGTCTCTCCGCAAAGTGCACCGACCCCGGCCCAGGCCAGACGTTTGATACACAGTGCACACCGCAACGGAAAGGAGCACGAGCCGACTCTGGGCCTTTAATGCCGCCACTCCCCATACCCATCTTTAAGCACACCCTTCTTCGCTTCCCGACGACTGGTACTACTCGTCCGACACATCAACATGGCATCGCCCTTACCACCTGATCCATACCTGGCCCTCGGCCTCCCACGGGATGCCTCCGCTGCCACCATCAAGACAACATATCGCAAACTCATTCTTAAATTCCACCCCGACAAGGTTCAGGATGCCGCACAAAAACAAATCGCTTCGGATCAATTCCACAAAATCCAGACCGCCTACGAAATCATCGGAGAGGAGGACCGACGCGCCCGATATGACGCCCAGTGCAAATTGGCCGAACTTAGGAGAGACATGATGGGAAAGCAAAGTGGTGGAGCCAGTGCGCGATCAGAGGTCCGCGGCTCAAGTTACAGCAGGACGCGCCCCGAATCACCGGCTCGCGCCAACTACACTGCGCGCGGCGCAGAACGAAGTGAAAGAGTCCACGTCGAAGAGCGCAGGCCATATGAAGCCGAGACCGAATACTTTGACAGGCCGAGATCAACGGCGAGAAAGGACTACGACTACGAGCGCTCAACTCCGAAGCGTGCACCCTCAAAGACTGAGAAAGAACGCAGCCGTACTTCGAAACAGAGCACGAAGGAAAACGAGCGTCTAAGACGGGAAGAGAAATTGAGGCAGAGCACTCGCGACACTCGCAGAGACCGCGAGTACAAGTATGCAACGTACCCCGAGCCCGAGGCAACATCGAGCAGTGAATCCGACACAATTGGTGATTCTCGAAGGTATTCGCGGAGGGAAGAAGAGGCCCGCCGTAGAGACCGAGATTCTTACAGCGAGCAGCCGAGGAGGAGGGAAGACTCCGCTCGCGCTTTCCACATGGAGGATAGATCGCACAAGATGTCAACGCACGAGTCTTCAGCAAGAGACTACATCGAGCGCTCCAGGGGAGGTGCAAGGCAGTACCAAGAGCCTGTGCGCCGCCCTTCTCCTCAACGCGTGTCGACAAAAGACAAGGTGGAATACATCAAGCGCAGCGAGGGCCGTCCGGCTGTCATGGTGCGGAGGGGGTCTGGAAAGCCTAGGCCAGCGTCGCGCGAGCCAGAAGAGGAATTAACACGTCGCGAATCACCGATCCGCGAGTCTCCCCGTCGCGAACGCGAACGTACCCGCCGATCGAGTGATGACTACGGTGACATGTCGCGACCTACACCTTCACTCAACCACACCAAATCAGCACCGACTCAAATACATCTCCCCGATGACCCTGCGCCCTATGTCCGGCCAGTGGCGGATCCTCGCCGCGCCTACTCTATGCAGGAGCCAAAGGAGGGCGAAGAGTTCAGACCGGCACCGATGCGTCGTGCCGAAACGATGCCGCCTCAATTGAACGCAAGCCAGTTGAACGCAAACGCAAGACGCGAACGTGAATCGACTAGGAAGCCCCAAAAGTCTTCAGGTCTCAGAAGGACTGAGAACCTTGACAACTTACCTACTCCTGGCACTACTCCGGAGCCCACCATTCCTCAGAAGTATGCAAGACCCTATGCGGATGATCACGAATTCGCGACACCAGACGGCTACCGCACTGAAGTTCACGAACCAGTGGCAGCCGCCGGAGGCAGGAAAGTCACACGGTCGCCCTCGCCCATTAAAACAGAGCGCGTCAAAGAAGATCGCGGCCGTGCATCCTCCTCGCGTTACCCTGCTGCTCCGCAACGCCCGACCATGCAGCCCTCGCGTACCACAAGCTACGTCTACGGCGCACAAGGTCTGCAGGACGTCTCAGCTAGCCGACCACCGCTCGCTCGTAACGAGAGCGTCCGCTCGGCTGCTCCGCAACAACTGTACGGCGAGATCCCGACTACTTCCCGTTCGTCGCCCCGTCAAACTCGCACCAAGTATTCGCCCCCGGAGGAGGATTCGCGTTATGCACGCTACATGCCGGAGGAAAGACCGCGGTCCGGGTATAATACTTCCCGCCGCAACAGCGAAGCGGTGAGGCCGACTTATGCTCGTCACCCTAGCTACACCTCTCAGGCGGCTTACTAGGCTCGCAACTGCTTGGTCTCTCACAGTGCACGGCCAAACAAACAACGTAAAAGACTATTCAACAACAACATCCATTGTGGCGGAATTGCACAGTCACGCTTATAAATTCTGGACCAGGCGTTATCGGGCATCAGTCGTTTTTTCCTTTTTTCTATACAGTCTTGCTTTCCTACTCAAGGACGTGGCATCGACACGGCGTTTTGGTAACATGTAGATACTCCACTGGGACTGGGAATTTGGGCGTTTAGCCATCGGTGGCTGGCTTGGAGTCAAATAGGTCGATGTTGTCATCGGACTCACCTAAGGAGGGAAATCATTGCAACTGAATATCCAAGGGCTGGAGCCGGTTTATAGATTATCAACTACTAGTATTCTCATCACCATCATCACCATCATCACCTCTTACCGTTGCGCATGCATTCATTTGGCAGATTCCGGTCCAACGAGAGACTGGACTTGACATGTGTAAATCTTTCGATCTCAAAGACTATGCTTCATCACTATAGAACAAGTGCACTTCCGGTGTAACAATCGTTCAATCACAGTAAACCGCCCACCACTCCTCCTCCCAAATCAATGTCACTCCTCATTAACCCCCCTAACAACCCACAACGGATCCCTCCTCCCACCCATCCCGATCATCCCAAAAAGCCCCTGCAACCCACTCGGCACTTCCCCTTCCCCCTCCCCCTCGCGGTGCACCCTCCCATCACTCACCTCCACAATCTCGATCCCCTTCCAACCAGCGAAATGCAAGAAATCCCCCACCATCTGCAAACGTTCTCCCTCACCAACCCGCAGCCAGCGACTTATGGCTTTGGTCGGGAAACAACGGTTGCTGATCACCAGGTGCACGGTTCCGCCGGTTTTCGTAGCGGAGCGCAGGCTCGCGAGGAGGGGAACGGGCGAGGTGAGGTAGTCTATTGAGACGACGCAGGTCGAGGCGTCGAGTTTCTCTTCGGATGACGATGACGTTGACGATGGATTCTGTGATGCCAGGGCTTTGGCGATGTCTGGATCCTCGTTGAGGTCTACGAGCAAGCGGCCTGCGTTCAGGACGTCGTTTGCCGCGAGTTCGGCTTGGTTCATTCCCATGCCGGTGATTTGGAGGGAGCCCTTTTGGGCTGCGGCGGCGGTTTCGGGCGGGTAGTGGCTGATCCACGAGGAGCAGAAGTCTAGGATGCGGCCTTTGGTGGGGAGGACGGTGGAGTAGTAGTCCCGTAAGGAGGCGATTGCTAGGTCGTCGATGTGGGTTACGAAACGGGGGGAGCTGTAGAAGTTTGTGTCGGGCTTCGAGTCCTGGCGGGTGAAGTCTGAGGGGTTGTAGGGCCAGCTTGTGTGCCGAGGGGTGTAGGGTGTTGTTGGGTAAGGCATTGTTGGGATCGCTGCCTTTGTTGATAAGGAGGCTGTTGTTGTTGTGAGGTATAGCAGGCTTAGGGTTCCTGTTGAGAGGCCTAGGAGGGGGAGAGGCCGGAGGAGGGGTTTGACTATTGAGTGCATTTATCTGGGTGTGTTGGTTCTGTAGCGAAGTTACTGTTGTTCAGGACTGGTTGTAACACACACGTATAGGACTGAAAGTTGATGGATGCATGTCCATGACGTTGATAGGTACTATGACGACTTAGTAGGGTCCTGTGAAGTTCACATGGATGAAGTTCGAGATCAAAGCGTCGACGAAGATCATCTCTATAGACAGGACGGTAAGCATGGTACGACGCCGTCTCATGGGACGAGGTCTCACTGTATGTAGGCGAGGACTGTTGATACTGCCTGGAGCCTAGGACCATGTTTAATGAGTTGAACTAGCAGATAACGTTATGCATAAACCCGGATGTCTCCAGCAATTCACGTACGATTTTCATCTTCATGCATGGAGAGACCCACCTTGGCTCAGCCTCGTTCGTTCCTTCCAGGTTCTAGTCTGCTATAGGATTTGCATTAGCGCAACGACATGTTGGTGCATCTCTTTCTGGGTGTCTTGTGGACGTTGTGCTATGAGTGTCCTGTTGGATTCAAGAGAGAAAGAGAGAAAGAGCATCCAGTCATCATCATCATCACGGAGTTGGCAGCATCCGAGCTCGGTGAAGGCGGGCCTTGGCCAGCCCTGTCATGGGCGGAAGGGGCGGAAAGACGCACCCCACAAACACTAAAAGTGGCTTAGCAGCATGGCGCGCGTGGAAATCAGACCACAAGCGGCACACCCTGAGCGAGACTGAGATTGAGACTCTCTGCCTGCCAGGACCGTGACCGTGACAGAGGCGAGATACTCACATCAACACTGACCGACCATACCTACACGCGCCCAGCTCAGTCAGTACACACCGCCAATCTCTCACGTCGACTTCTCTCTCAACCCTACCTCACAACAAAGAAATGGTGGCACGCGCTGTATCCCCCTCCTGAACGCATGATTCTCCACGCTCAACGCCCGCACTGAAACGCCGCCACTCTGTCACACTCTTGCATCCCACTTGACTGCTCGCCCAAAGATATCAACTATCTACTCCGCCAGGAATATGGACCCTCCCATGTGGCAACCCGACCTTCCCTCCACCTTCGAGACACAGCTAGGCCAGAGCAACGAGGACTGGGAAGATTGGCTACGTTGGGACCCTGCTGCCGACTCGACTTCGCCCGAAAATGACTTTTCCCTCGCCGGCTCCAGCAAAAATGATTCGCCCATACAAGAGGCCGCGTTTCCAGCCATTGACTACACCAAACTTGGTGTCGACGACATCACTGCACCACCTTTCATCATGGGCGACGACAGCCTAAATTTCAATAGCGACTTTCCAGGAAACGACGCGTTCAACTTCAGCAACACCAACGACACCACCGGGAGCTTCGACTTTGGATTGCCTGCTTCAAACCCCAATGTTTTGCAGCCTACTCAGAAACTCGACACGAACAACGCCGTCTGGCCTCTCCCATCAAATGCGGACCCTCAGGCAGACCTGGACCTGTCAGCCATGTCGCACGACCAATCCTTCCAGATACCTTCTACGGGGCCCGGCTCAGTGGCTACTCCCAGTCTGCATCACAGCCCTGAATCTTCAACTGGCAAGCGCACGAGCCTGTCATCTCAAACGTCACCCGATCCGCCGAAGAAGCGAGGAGGTCGTAAGAGGAAAGCAGAGGTTGATCAGGAAGCCAAACCCGAGAATGGCGACTCACAAGACGGTGACGAGCCACCCGTGAAGAAGACGTCGCACAATGTCATTGAGAAGCGGTATCGCAACAATCTCAACGACAAGATCATTGAGCTGAGGCAGAGTGTGCCGGCATTGCGCGCTATGGGCCGTGATGGAGAGGAAGGCGAGGACCTCGAGGGACTTGCTCCTGCGCACAAGCTAAACAAGGCTACAATCATGGCAAAGGCCACGGAATACATCAAGCATCTTGAAAAGCGCAATCAAAAGATGGAAGATGAAATGGCTGCGCTCAAGACTCGCGTGGCTACAGTGGAGGCAGCTTTCAACAAAGCACGAAGTCGCCAGGCGCAATCAAATACCGAGCCACCGAACGGCACTGTCAGACCAAGGGAGATGTCGACCGTGTCGCAGAATGGGTTGCAAGCATATCTCAACGTTCCGAACACAATGCCACAGCAGTACATGCAACAACAGCAGCAGCCAACGTACAACCGCCCTCCCAATCCTCCAACCGAAGCTCAAAACCGGCAACAGAATGGTCAAGGCGGTCTCATGAACAAGGTCATGCTCGGTTCTATGGCAGGTCTGATGATGATGGAGGGTTACAGCGAATCGCAAGCTGGTTCAGATTCGTCGCATGGCCTGTCTGCGATCCCTGGCATGCACCACTTGTTCAAGCGTGGATCAGAAGTTTCGTTCTCCTCAACAGCCGCATTATCCAGACAGGGAGCTCTGCCCTTGCTGAAGGTCATGCTCATCTTTGGTGCCGTGGTATATCTTCTGGCTCCGCTCCTCACATTCACACCTGGTAGGAAAAGCAAAGCGCAGCCAGTCGCTCGGTTGCCCAAAGCGCCATCATTGGCATCGCCCGTCGAGGTCCGTCGTAAGGCTTGGCTTACTGCTGTACAATCTGTCTGGATCCCTAGACACTTCTTGCTTGAAGTCGTTGCTGTGGGTGCTAAGATGCTTAAGCTATCAGTGCGCCGTCTAATGGGGTCTGAGACTTTCACTGTGCTTACCGGAGCGAACAAGGAAGAAGAGGCCGCGCGAATCAAGGCATGGGATATCGCTATTGACGCTCAGCTTGCTGGTGGCGATGCCGAAGTGAGCTACTATCGCCTACTACTTACATTGATGGCTAGTGGTACCTTGCCGGATTCGCCTACCAGACTTGCGCAAAAAGCTGTTCACTTCCGCGTCTTTTTCTGGGAGGTTGCAAACGCAGGCTACGGCAATCTGGCCATGTTCAAGCAACTGACCGAGAGAGTCGGGAAGATCTATTGGGATTCGGCGCGTAAGCAGCAAAAGGAACTCCTTCACGCAAGAGCACAAGGCCGTCCCGGACTCGAGGACGATGTCGATCTGCTGCCCGACCATCTTGCCCGACTCGTTGAGCTCGACTGTGATGAAGTCCTTGGCGACGAGATGATTCAGCGTGCTTGGAATCTCGCGTGGAATAAGCCTTCAGCAAACAGCCTTGCACCCAATGATGCAAGAGACAGTGTCGTCGAGGATCACGCTATCCGCTCTCCTCTAGATGCTGTCGCCGCTTGGTATGCGAACATTCTTGTTGACGAGACTCTTGCCGATGCCCTCAGCACTGGTCGATCGCGCTTCGACATCGAGTACTACTTGCGTTTGGCTATGAGCATTGCGCCTCCCGCATCTGCAACACAAGCGCGCACACTGGCAGCCAAAGCTGTCCTCTCGAACAGCAACCGGGAAGACAACATCGTGACGGCCCTGAACGCCTTGCCTGTCACATCGCTCAACAGTCCAGTGAACCTTGTCAATCACGCCCCTGCCTCACCCGAGGTCCGCACAGCACTGACACTGGCGAAACTCATATCTCTATCTTCTACTTCAGCGCCTCCAGTAGCTCGCTCTAACGCAGCCAGGGCACTTACATCATTGCACCTCTCGCCAGATCGATTCACACTGCTCACGGCAGTCGGTACATTCCGTCTTCTGCGTGTGTTGAGCGCTGACCGCCAAGCCGCAGCATCTCTGCAAGGGCTGGAAGAGGTTGCATGCAGCCTGCGCGTCTGGGTCGGCACATCTGCAGGTCGACGTGCAGCTTTGAGCAAAGACGAGAGATCGAGGATCGTCGACTGCTGTTTGTCTGTAGCAAGGAGAGCCGGTGGTTGGGACGAAGGTGACAGTGGGTATGGAAGTCGTGGAGTCAGTCCGGAAAGGACATAGAACATGAGTGCATGGCGAGATGGGAAAAGGATGGGAAACATCATGGAGTACGGATAGGATAATGTCTCTGGAAAGACAGGTAGAGGTAGAGCCATTAGCTCCTTCGTGGTGTATAGAATCAGCGGGTCTATATAGTTTTTGAATCGACGAGATTTCTCACTGTTTCATGTCTGTAAAAAGGTCGTATTCGTTTGACACTGCGGTGTAATGTCTCGTGTTCCGAGTGGGCCGGATCGGCATCAGACTCCGTCGAAAACAAATGCCGAGATCGTCATCACCGCATGAGCGCATCCCCTCCTCGATGACTTCGGCAGATGAGAAGGCGCTGGACCTCGACATAACTACATACTTAATAGTGATGGCGCAACCTCTCCTGACACTCACATGCTCCTCCGATCCAGTACATTCTTCCTTCGACCATGGCTGAAACACACTCCGACCAAGCAGTCCAACACGACACCCTGCGACCAGTTACCCTCACCGCCGCCGACGGCTCCACGCAACAGCTCGACCTCAAGCCCAACCACGGCGCCTCGATCCCAGACAAACAAGCCATCGGCGACGAATCAGAGCCCCTGGCAGCCTACTACTCCCGCCTAGGAATCGACAATGCCGCGCGCGTGCAAATGGTCAAGCTGGCCCACATGCGCTACCAGCACCCGGACCTAGACGAAATCACAACCTTCCTGCTCGACTTCGGCATGCACGTCGTTAAGCGCACCGACAACGCCGTCTGGTACCGCGGCTACGGGCCCGACCAGTACGTCTACTACGCGCAGAAAGGCGAGAAGAAATTCCTCGGCGGCGCCTACGAAGTCGAGTCCGAGGCCGAGCTGCTCAAAGCCTCCAAGATCGCCGGCGCGGGCCCCATCGAGGATTTATCTGGATCCGGCTCCCCTGGCGGAGGTCGGATCGTCACTCTGCACGATCCTGAAGGCTTCCCCGTGTCTTTTGTGCACGGCATCGAGGCCGCGCCCAAGCACGACTACCCCGAGAAAGTCATCTACAACTACGAGGGCGACGATAAACCTCGAGTGCGGAAATTCAACCGCTTCACTCCCGGTCCGGCCGCGGTGCACAAGCTGGGCCACTACGGGCTGTGCGTGAAAGACTTCCCTGCGCAGCTCGAGTGGTACGTTCGGAATTTCAACTTCGCTCCGACGGATTTCTTGTACGTTCCGGCGGGCGAAGGAGACGGGAAGAAGGACGAGGATGGCAAGCCGAAGAAGAAGACGAAGGACGTGGCGGTTTTCGCGCACATTGATCGTGGGGAGACGCCTGTGGACCATCATACGTTCTTCATGAGCTCGAACGCTACGGCGCATGTGCATCATTGCAGTTTTGAGGTGCATGACTATGACACGCAGCACCTTGGCCATCAGTGGTTGGCTGGGAAGGAGTATAAGAGCGTTTGGGGGATTGGGAGGCATATTCTGGGCTCGCAGTTGTTTGATTACTGTAAGTTCGACCCTTTGCGTTGTCGGTTGTCGTCTTGTAACAATGCGGTGAATTGAGCTAATTGAAGTGATTGACAGGGTGGGACACCACGGGCAACATGATCGAGCACTATGCCGACGGCGATCTGGTGAACAAAGATACGCCTGTTGGCTGGGGAGCGGCTGGAGACGAGTCTTTGGCTGTCTGGGGTCCTGAGGTGCCGAAGTGGTTCTTGCAGTGATGACTGGATGATTGAATGCAGAGCGCCAATCCATGAGATGGTCTTTGGTCCTGTCCATTGCCCAGCCTGTTTCCATATCAGAGTTGTGTGAATGTATGTGAATGACAAGTACGCCAGATTCTCCAAATGGTTTGTATAAACAAACAGTGCTCGTCACATGAAAGAAGCGGGTATCATCAATCCAATATCGCAAATCCTCCTCTCTCCAAACCACTTCGAAAATAAAACAAATCTCCAAAACCTCTTCAAGTCCTTCTTTACATGACAACACAGATCTTGATGCCACAGCACTTGATCCCCTCGTCCTTCTGCCCCTCGGGCTCCTGGTATTGCATCTGTTGCTGCGGTTGATGCTGCTGCTGCTGTTGGTGGTGTTGTTGCTGCCCACCATACTGCATCTGCTGCTGGCCCGGATACCCGCCCGACATCGGGTACGCAGTCGTATGATGCGGCTGCCCGTACTGCGCATGCTGCGGCTGATGCTGCTTTCCATAATCGAAATGCGGCATCTGCGGCGGCTGCCCTCCATGCCCGCCTTGCCCCAAATCAATATAAATCCTGCCCTCGTTGTGCTCAGTGTTGTACTGCAGGCCCAATTCCCGGCAGATAGCCTCGACTTTGGGCTTGATCTTCTGCACATGCCCGACGCTGTGGTTTCCCTTTCCGACGATGACGTGCAAGTGCCCTTGGCCGGTTTGCTGCGCGTAGCGGATGCGCTGCTCGAGGATCTCTTCGGCTTCTTCAACGAACTGGCCGTGCAGGTCGATGGTATCCGAGTCTACGCGGCCGACGGCGTTGTTTTCGCGGAAGATGTACTCCGAGGCTTGTTTGTTGTACTCGTCTGCTTTGGCCGCGTGGGATTTGCTTTGGACTGAGAGGTCGTGGGCGGCGCCGCCGTCGCCGCTTTGGTAGGCTTGTTGGGAGCGCGCTGCGAGGGATTGGTGTTGCGATTGTTCGTGGCGGGCTAGATCGCGCAGGCGGTCGTATTCGCGCTCGGAGTCGTTGGAGGTGGAGTGGTTGAAGGCTGTGGGGAGGCGTTGGTTTTGTTTTGTTTATCGTGGGTGGTTGGCGGTTGGTGGGTTGGACTTACCGTTGCCTCCTAGGCGCGTGGAGGGCGACATTGTTATGTGATATGGAACGAATGTGATTCAGCGAATGGATAGTTGATGTGGAGGAGGAATGAATGTCAAAAAAATCAAACGAGGAAAAGATCCTGCTATAGATCTTGTTGTCGCCAATGGCTTTGGGCTCGGCTACAACTCTCGCGCGCGTCTGTGAGCTTGGAAGTGGATCGTGGTAGCGCCGATCTTTGCTGTTCTAGGTTGATTGCGACCGCGTCAATCGTGGACTACTATCATGTTTTCTTGGAAAACGTACCTCGATCCTTGAGATTCTCATCAATCTCCGACATGGTGCTCATTTACTCTGGCAAGAGTTCTTCGCTGATAGATGCGCAGGATTGCAGACATCCGGTACACGGAGCATGTTCAAAGACAGGGCATGATGCGATGGACCTTGACAACACAGCAACGCAGATATACGCGCCCACATACCAACCGATGTACTCGGGCTCTAGGTCAGAGTGGTTACACGCTTCGATGTTAAGAACAGTAGGTATGCTACCTTGCGTTGGCTAAGATCATGCAGCCAAGCTAGTTGCCTGTTTTGTGTAACGTTGCACGCCAGGCACCTGTAGGCGCTCACGCTAATCGGACTATATCCATACTCTTATCATCATCTCGAGGTAACCTTGAGGCCTCCGACAGAAACTTCTATACTCCTGATCTACCCGGCTGCAACCATTCTTGGACGTTCACCCGAGCTCACTCAAGATGAGGGCGCAGCTTCCAAATGAACTGCTTCACGTCATTTTCGAAGATCTGCCGCAACAGACATTGAGAGACGTTCCGCTTGTCAATCCTCAATGGAACGCCGTCAGCACTCCACTCGTTTTCGAACGCATTCACACGAGTTTACTTTCCTGGTCTTTGGCCAAGCTCTCAGCCCTCTCTCAGTCACCACTGGCCAAGCATGTCAAGGCCATCGACTTCCACACGAAACGACTGCGCGATCTTGGTCGTCGAACATTTCAACAGTACCGAGAAAACACAAACCTGCCATTTTTATTTGGATACAACAGACTCACGTCCACAGAGGTCGAAATGCTGGAATCATCGGACGAACCTGGGCCTAACCGGTACACGCCGAACCAGATACGGAAGGGCTGGAAAACGTTCAGAACTTGCCTTGATGAGCAGGATCCTGAGCTTGACCTGCTAGAGTATGGTCCTCTCCTGAAAGACTGCCTCCACAAGTTCCGCAACTTGCGAGAAGTTGTAGCGGACCGAGTCAGACAATCGGGAACCAGTCGCATCGACGCCAGAGTGTATTGGAACAATCTGGAGAGCAAGATCCTAGTCAACCCACTCTCTCGGACTACTTCCGATATCTCTAAAAAATTTGACACCGGCTCTGCATCCAGTGACGATGACTATGCTTGGAGAGATGATGGGCTCGCGCCAACGTTCTTCCTACTGGAAGCCCTTGGGTACCGCTCAGGCATCGCCGGCATTAGATCCGTGGAAAGCCTTACCATCGAGATGTCGTCCACTGCTTACCGCCAAATCTTAGAGCGCTCCCAAGAGACCCTGAGAAGCGGTGCATTCGGTCTCATGGACGCGGCGGAAGGAGAACCGCGGTACCAACTCATTGTTGATATATTCGTGAAGCTGAAACATCTCATCTTACTGATTCCTGGGCCCCACGACAGAAAAAGTGGTATCAATGCGGCGGCCCTGCGCGAAATGAAATTGATCCTCGAGACTGCGATAAACCTCCAGAGTTTGGAGCTGGAAATCCACGGGAACGATTATCCTCCGCTATGTAACGTCTTTTTCAACGAAGAAGTCATTGGGTGGCTGCTGTCACGCCGCAAAACGATGTTCCCGCATCTGCGGGGATTGAAACTCAGAGCCAGGTTTCCCCCGAAATCATTCATCAACTTTCTCTCGCAACACAGGTCTACACTGAGAACGGTAGAGATGCGAGATTGTGAGAGTTACAATTGGAGGGAGATTTTGGCTTTCATCGAACAAGGATTGGAGCTGGAGAAATTCCATGCAAAGTTTCTGTGGACAAGCAAATTCATGAGCATTTCTACGCATCGGAGCTGGAGTTGGAACGATCCCTGGGCCTCGGCGGTTTTCGACGAGACACTCAACAAAATGGTGGGTGTCTCTGACCAAGAGATGGTGGATAGAATCCCTCAGTATGGTACTCGCAAATGGATTATACAGCAAGGCCAATATAAAGGGTGGGATCATTATCACGATGATGATGACTCTGCGGATGAGGCCAAATGGACCAGACTTTTCGCGGATATGTAGATTTCTTTGCTCGACCAGAATGGCGGTTTGGTGTAGCATTGCTAGGTAGGTATACATGAACTGCACAAGGTTGAAAAGCGCACTAAATACAAAATCCCAGCTAAATAATGAGCTGGACACTTCTGGAAGCTCGACCCTGAAGATGCGCCCACTTCTCGGGTCGTCGGGAGCCGAGGTCGGCAATAATGTCAAGCGGAGCCGCGTTGACGTGCTTATCATAGCGGGCATCAGTCATCAGAATTGTTCCCTGTCCGTCGCTGTCTGCCATCTTACGGCCAGCATCGTCGTCCTCCTCCTTTATAGTAGACAAGACCATACATTTGTTCCCCTCCTCTCCACACTCACAATGCCCGACTACCCTGCACACGCCTCGCCGGCCTTCCCGCCCTTACAACCACCCCGACCTAAACGCGCCGTCTCAGACTTCAAACTCGATACCAATGCCACCCCCGCCGACCCCTCAGCTGTCGCGCCGCCTCTGGTCAGTCCGGCATTGACGCCGCCGGACACCCCGTTCACCCAGAAAGGACAAAGACCTGACAGACAGCCTCGCGGTGTGAATGTTGAAGCGAGCGCCGAAGACAGCGAAGCGGAACGACCAGCATTACTTCCCAAGCTGCCTCATGTCGAGTGTGCGGTCCGGGCACGTATACCAACTACTACCGGGCAAGAGATGTGGCTTCACTTGTACCATAACGACGCCGACGAGAAAGAGCACCTTGCAATTGTCTTCGGGCCAAATATTCGCAGCCGGAGTCTAGATGCAGTGCGGCCGGGCGAGACGGAGCGGGATAGGATGATCAGAGGTGCTTACACAGGAACGCTTTACCCCGGCCGAACGAGCAGTCGACTTGAAGCGATACGTAAGGACGCCGGCGCAACTCCAAGACCGAGCTCAAGCTTATTGTCCGGACTCAATGGGCCCACGTCTAAGAAAGAGGGCTCTGAAGGCGATGTTGAAAGCACAACACCCGGATACCCCGAAGATCTCGGTCCCGCGATGGTCAGAATTCACTCCGAGTGCTACACCGGCGAAACCGTCTGGTCTGCAAGATGCGATTGCGGCGAGCAGCTGGATGAGGCAGCGCGGCTGATGTCGCTACCCATGCCCACACCGGCCTCGACACCTGGAAGCGAAATCGGCGAAGCCGACTCGCACCGTTCCACATCAAAATTGCCCTCAGCAGGCGGCGTAATTATCTACCTTCGACAAGAAGGTCGCGGAATCGGACTTATGGAAAAGCTCAAGGCATACAACCTGCAGGATCTGGGTCACGATACCATGGAAGCCAATCTACTACTCCGCCATCCCGGTGATGCGCGCTCTTACGGTCTCGCGACTGCTATGCTTATGGATCTGGGACTTGGCGGCGAGCGCGGCATCAAACTTTTGACCAACAATCCAGACAAAGTGCGCGCCGTCGAGGGACCTTCAAGGGAGGTCGTAGTGAAGGAGAGAGTGCCGATGATCCCATTGGCATGGTCGACCAAGGGCGAGAGTGGAGTGCATGGTCCAGAGGTGGAAAAGTATCTGTCGACAAAGATTGAGAAGTTCAAGCACATGCTCAGCGCGAGTGGCTGATCCATGGCGAGACAGTATCTCCTATGCCTTGCTGGCAACTTCTCATACTTCAATGGGCGTTTTTCATGGCACAAATGTCAAGACTGGCATTTCCCGACTGCTCTGTCCCCAATCGGATAAGTCCGCGTCCGGAAAAGTCATCTCAGCACGGCTTCGCGGTAGCGTCCAAGAAGCCCAAACGAAGCTTTTGGGGCCAAACTATCCGAGCGGGTGGATTCTTCCGCAAAAGCCTGGCTCACGAAGATACAAGTGCATCTGTACATACTGGACGATCGCATAGGTACCCACGGACCGACTGTTGCTTCCTTTTCCTCCCACTTCGCGAAGAACCCCCCACTAGCAGCGAAATTCTTGTACATTTGACGCGTTCATCAGCGCTGCATATATTCTTTACGATACAAGTTCAAACGAGATCTACGATACAAATCGCACTTCACAAAAGCTTCACAGATTTCCACTCCACGTACCAGAAAAAGTGTGTGCCAGAGCAATTTTCATGGGAAGAGTTTGGGCGAGCGAGGCAAAGAAAGGCTTCGATACACGGGACGACTGACGCTCTCTTGCTTTCAGAATTCGGAGATAATTGGCTGCTGCTCGCCCAATGGACAGACGAGCAGTGAAAAGAAGTTCTTATCAGCTCTGATGTTCTTCCCAGGTACATCAAACCATCTCAATCAAGCAATAATGTCACTTCTCATCCTCCTCCTCCAAAAGATTCAACCGCCTTATCTCGCTCCACCGACTCCACTTTCCCATTTCCAACAGATTCATCCGCCGCATTTTTCCCGAAGGGTTTCCGATAACTACAGGCTTCCAGTCCGAATCGGCAGTCGCGCCGCCAACACCAGAGCTCCCTTTCAGCTTCTCAAAAGCCCGCACCCGCCTGATAGCAGCCACGACCCCGTCGGGGATCACTTGCACGCTCTTCCACCGCAGCAGCGTGCCAAGCAGGAGCAAGGTCAGCACGAGCAGAACGCTGGCGACGACGGCTGTGCTGATCTGCGCGCCGACGGCGCGCGTCATGTAGCCTGATACGGCGGTGGCGGCGGCTGCGAAGAGGAAGCCTAGACTCTGCGCTGCGAAGAAGGCGGCGCAGACGCGGGGGAAAGAGGAGTAGTGCGTGCGGCGCTTTTTCGTCTGAGCAGAAGGGTGCAATGCGTTGATTCCCGGCTGCAAGTCGCAAGTGTCGAACGTTTCCATTAGCAGGCCGATGCACTCGGAGATGGCGAGGTTGGAGAGGAAACCGATGAAGCCTGCGAGGAGGGTCGGGGCGATCCAGGGGATTGGAGGACCAGGGGAGGCGAGGGTGTAAGCTGCGCCGGCGAGAGGCAGGGTCAGGGTGAAGATGCAGCGGCGGGCCATGTGCGAAGTCCAATTGTAGCGTTTGTGATGGAAGGTCATGCTGTCGGTTCGCTGCGGGGTGGTGCGCGAGCGGGAGAGGATGTTGGCGTGGGAAAGAGGGACGGCGAGCAGGGCGCCGATGGCGAGACTGAGGGTAGCGAGGCCGACGTACTCGGCACGCGCAGTATAGTTGCGGGAGAGGAGTGCACCTAGGAGGATGATGATCAAGACTACTTGGGCGTAGATCCAGGCTAGGTAGAGTATCATGAGGTGGCAGCCGGTTTGCGAGAGCATGCGAGTTGTTAGGACTATGCCGGCGGTTACTTCCTCGAGCCACCACTTGGGACCGGTGTTGTAGATGTGTAATCTGATTTCGCCACGGGCTAGGCGTCGCTTGAAGTTGGAGCCGGAAGCATCGAAGAAGTTGATCAGGGGACGCCGGTATGGCGAGGGTCGGGTTTCAGGTGCAACGACGTTGACGAAGAGGAAGAAGGCGAGCAGGATGATCACGAGGTAGAACCCCCAGGCTGGATTGAGCGTTGAGATGATGCACGCACCGATGCAGAACCCGACTGAGAGGGAGCCAATGTAGCACCAGCACCAGATGCCTAGCCAGAGACCTATGCCGCCTCCTTGCCTACGGATGTCTTCTTTGACGACGACTTCCTGGTGTGGCTTTTCGGACATGAGAGAGGCACCGAAGAGATCGAATAGGGTTGGCAGGAAGTTGATGTTCGCGAAACCCATGGCAAAGCCGGTCAGAAAGCGCGGGAGTAGTAGACCGACGCGAGCGAGCACTGAGTTCGGCTCTCGATAGCCAGATATGGAAATTGCTTGAGGGAATTGCAGCGGCAACATCAGAGCGAATGCTGCGAGGGTGTACGCTTTGCGTCCGTGGAGCAAGGGTAACGGCCAAAATATGAGGGACGATATGGCAATGCCGATGTACAAACTGATTGAGTCAGCGGAAGAACATCACCAGCTGAAAAACCATGAGGAAAACTCACAAGACATTCCCCAAAATGACGCGATGGTTGGTATCTCCGATCTTGAACTGGATCCTTGGAACTTCACCAGCCTGTTGATGTCAGTTGGGTCATGTCGATTTTTGGGAGGCGAGAGCAAACTCACATATATGCCTACGATCAAGCCGGTGAACACCGTGTTTAGGCAAGTGATTGTTGCAGTGATGCGTTTTCTGAAAATCTGCCACTCTCTTGCAATTGGCGGTCGATGATGATGGCGCCCAAGCGATACATCCTGGTGGGTATCAAGACTAATGTGACGTTTGCGAGGGTGCTGAAGGTCGAAGCTTTCAGGGCCTGCAGTAGTTGCAGTGGAGGTACCATAGCTGGTCGTCAATGCCATTGGACTAGTACTTGGCGGAGCTCTGGAGCTGGTGCGAGGAGGTACTGGTTGGACCACGGGGACCGGAGGCGGTGGCAGAAGCGGTGCATTCGAGACCTTGGCACGAACTCCCTGTGGACCTTCGACCGTGGGCTGACCCTGCCTCAACACGATAGGTAGACCGACATGGTGAAGCTCGACTGGGTCGTCCACACGTGGTCTGGCGTGTCGGCGCATTGGCTGGGGATTCCTGGAAGTCGGTTCGAACGCTCTAGATGGGGCGGCAGGCAAGTCGTGAGTGTTGGCAAATCCATTTCGGCCGCGTTTCAGCTCATCCGTTGAGTGATGTCGGCGACGAGGACTCTTTTTCTGTGTTTGACTCGCCCCTCGGAGATGAGCTGTGGCATCTTGAAAAATGGCAGCGATTTCGTCCGGACGGCCATCGTGGGCAGCCTGTCCAGCAATCCGAAGGGCTTCTTCCATGAGCTCGTTCAGTCCTTGTACCGCATGATTGAGCTGTGTCGACGCGTCTTGGAGGTCCGCCATATCGAGATCACTTGAGTCGGAGCCGAGATCTCTCCTCCGATCCCTGTGCTAGAGGTAAGGCGAAGAGACAACGTTCCTCACTCCGATCAACGGTTTCCGCTGTCCGGATGACAACGTCTCATGAGAGGAGTGAAATGAGATCGTGGAGCTACGATAGTCGCCGCTATATTCAGAAGGCAAGTGCTCGCTCGCGGCCTTGCGGGTGGGTTGAGCATTTGACGAGGTACCAAAGGCTGCCTGGGGGATTGCTACAGGCACCACAACAGTCTCCAGGTTTCTGAGGTCTTTTGTCGGGTTGGTGCCAAAGCCTTTCATCATGTCTGGGAGGTTCATCAATGCCGCCGGGGCGTATTTTGGGGGCTCAGCGACTCTACCATGTCTCCAGTAGCCAAAAGTCGCTCGCTCAGCAATAGATGCGACAGGCCCGTCTTCATCGTCGAGAGCTTGCGGTAGGAATGCAGGGAGAGGAGGCTCCAGATTTTTGAGTTTTCCCGCCACTGTTGAGCCGACGTCCTCTAGCGTAGCCGCCACATTCGCAAGAGCCGCTGGAGCATACTTGTCAGGCTCGACGACTCTCCCGTGTCTCCAATAGCCAAAAGTTACTCGCTCAGCGTCAGATGCAATGGCACCATCCTCTTCCAGGGTTTGCGGCATGGCAGCGGTTACAGAAGAGCTCAAGCCTTCCACCTTTTCCGTCACTGCCGTTGAGAGATCTTTTACTGCCGCCTTCGAAGCCGCAAGAGCCGCCGGAGCATACCTTTCAGGCTCGGTGACTCTTCCATGCCTCCAGTACCCGAAAGTCGCGCGCTCAGCCTCCGACGCAGCGACGCCTTCGTCTTCCGCAAAGAGATCCCTGGCGATCGTGAGGTCTGACGGTCCGGTGAGCTCTTTCTTCGGAGTCGACCCCTTGATTGCTTCTGCTCGAGGCGTTTCTGGGCCTGCTGTTCCCGGCGAGCGGATGAGTTCCGGCGTAGCGGGCTCCGGTCTGAGTGGTAGCGGTCTAGCTTGGGCGCGTGGTGATCGAAAGTAGGGAATGGATGCAGTCGGGATGAGGGAGGGCTGCAGTCCGGGCTC
>Ga0265797_10001099_pt1 | contig 48468 bp, 35 predicted proteins | sample P2T30metagenome_FD_192433 | JGI IMG/M metagenome (GOLD analysis project Ga0265797, IMG submission 192433) | Plant litter microbial communities from East Loma Ridge, Irvine, California - P2 T30 | ecosystem: Environmental > Terrestrial > Plant litter > Unclassified | place: USA: California...
GAGCCTGCTTGCCCTAACTCAGGTCGCAAACTGAAATTCTTCTTCTCCTTTTCTAGTTGGCGAGCTGTGACGCGGAACGACAGAAGCTGCACAGCGACCCTCTCCAGACTTGCCAAGGTGTTGCGGTTGATGGGCAAGGAGCTTCCATCAGGTCTGTCCAACTTGATCTGCTCGGCGTATTCGAGGCTATTTCCACCAGATCCGATTTCAAAGATCCACCACGATTCGCCTGAAGAGTCGATTACCGCTGCCAATGCCCAGTTTGGTGTCCAGCCGCGAGGGCAATACAGCGTGGAAGAGATGACATCCAATTTGACAGCAGCCGACACTACCTGCTGTTTCAAAGCCTGTCTTGCGACCGATTGCCAGCCGAGTTGTTGTGCGTTCTTCTGGATCAGACTGAGCAATGTGCCGGCTAGCACTTGCGTCATTACATGAGCAATCTGTGATGGCTCTCTGCCTTGGTTGAAAGCATTTTCCGCTCGCGCTGATAGTGCGCTAGCTGGTCGCAGGATGTAGTTACCAGTGACCGACTCTAGTGATAGGGCAATTGATGTAGATTTCGTACCCAGCGATGCGTTGAGTGTAGAGTCGGCAGGTTCGGTCTCGGAAAGATGTGCATTCGCCGTCACTCCAGACTTGAAACTCTCCTTTGTGGATCGCAAGATATCACTCGTGTGGCGTGCGATAACTTGCTTGATAACGCGTTCCATGGAGAGATCCTTCCAGTCAAAATGGAACTTGACATCTTTCACTTCTTTGCCCTGGCGGAACCAGCGCGTAGTCAGCGACGGTATGGGAGGCCCTCTCCACGAAACCTTGCCGTTCTTTGGTTTGTTGTTCGATACGCCAATCTCAATCCAATTCTTTTTTCCAGGCTTATCAGTCCAATAAGACACGACGAGCAAGCGATGCACAGGCTCAACCTTGAGAGATCCAGCCCAGCCGCTGCGAACGAGATTAACAGCCTGCGATCGAAGCACTGAGATCTTGTGCGTTAGAACAAAGTTGTTCAGGAAGTCGAAAAGGCCGGTCAGACCCTTCTCCTTTAAAACTACGTCGGCCTGCAGCTTGAGTTGCATGAAGAAACGGCTACCGACGGTAATGGTAGGTGCAGGAGTGAACAACAACCGGAGATCAATGAGAAACCACTGTTCTGAGGCATCCTCTACAAAGGACATGACGTCGAATTCCAGCTCGCCGGCAACAACGAAAGTTGCGCGTCCAGAATGCACGCGCCAGTCTTGGAGGTGTCGTGGGAGACTTTCGTGTACGTTGAGGCGTATAGAGAGAGAAGTGTTCATGTACCGAAGCAGTTTAAGGGCTTGCTCCGCAGAGATAGGCTCAGGGGGTATGTAGCCCAGGCTCGGCATCCATGACGCTTTCCCTGTCGATAGCACTTCCAGGGCGGTCGCAACGTCCGGATTGTTTTCTCTGGCATTGTTGGACAGAATCTTAATCTTTTCCAGTTTGTAGTCAGCAGCATCCATATGGGCTGCCTGGGTACTCGCGTGGGCCAGCAAATCAATGAGTTTTGATATGTCAACGGAAGCTTTCTTTCCCCATTCGGTGAGGACTAGCAGCTTGATGAATTTAGCCCGTTGCTCCTGCGCGAATTGAAGCACAACCAGCTTTTTACGCTTGTTCGCCTCTGCATTCACTTGTGCATTTGCCGCGCCAAGGCCATTGGGAAGAGCACCGTTTGACACTGGCGCTATCTGGATGGCGGCCATGTTCTTCAGGACTTCCTCCAATTCATTGTAAGATTCCTGGGATATCCGCAACAACAGTGTTGACAGGGACATGTACTGTTCGGGGCCGATATGAGCGATCTCCGGGGGCAGATCCGAGTATTGTTCGAGCGTGGGACCCGCCGTTGCTGCGACTACCATGGATGCGCCGTTGGTGCTGGTTTCGCGCGAAGGACCCCCATTAACAGCAGGTCCCCCTGCCGGCGTATCACTTCGCGCGCCGTTGAGTCCGCCATTGGTCAGATCCCCGTTGTGGCTCCGCTTCCTGTTTTCTGCATCTCGTGAAGCCGTCGCTGAGTCGGACCCGGTGTGGTTCATGGTGAGAATGCCTGGCATACTACGTCGTCCTCCGTCCCGCGGCCTGGGGCGCCGTCTGCGCACCCGTTTTGCGCGCGTCTATAGCTTTCTTGAAGTGTGTGGTCGCGCTTTTTCCTTGATGTTGTCGCGAGAATGTCAACCGCGCGGTTTGAATCGTGATCGAGGCTGCGTGCAGAGGGCTGGCGGTGGAGTCGGCGGTGAAATGCGCAGGTTAGGAGTGAGGCGCGCTCATTAAAGCAGATGCTTTGGCGTAAGAATGGAAGCGCCGAGATAGCACGAGGCGCAGTGAGTGTTGAAAGGGCGCTGGTCGAATGCAGCAGGTGAAAGAAAGCGAGGTCGGGGCGCTGGCGACTAGCGCATCGTCGACTGTGAATGCTGCAAAACGTCGTGATGGCAGTCGCGGCCGTAGAGCGGTGGGAATTAGTCCGGAGTGGTCGTGGATGGGGTGCGCGCGACGTGGGCGGGTGGAGTGGTTGCAGCGATGAGGTCGTTGAAACATCAGCAGCCTCTCGTACCGACGACGGGAGGGAGGGCGTGGATTGGGTTTAGCGCCTTGGCGCTCGCTCCACCCATGCACGCTGATGATGGAGCCCTGCATCTCCTGCCAGACACACTGAGGTCGCATCAGCAACCGAGTCAAGCTTGAGGGCCCAGCTTGTCTATAATGTGCGTCAACGACACTGCACATCTCGTCGCGCGGATGCGATATAGCTAGCTACTTTAATCGCTAGTACGTTCAGTCATTCACCGCATTGCTGTCCGCGGCTCGGCGAGCTTGCGGCTGCGGCGGCCAGTAGTCTATCTAGATGCGAGCTGGAGCGCAAGCGCCTTGTCCAATGTCTTTCTCGGATAAGCCTCTACTGCAAGTAGACGCTTTATCAGATGTTCACAGGTCATGCCCATGGGATCATCCGCTGCCACCCCAACAACTCCACATCTCTCCCCAGCTTGGGCCTGACCTCAACGTGCCCACTAGAAGTTGTCCTCCGACCTGAATAGCAGCCCGGTCAGCTGTCGCATTTATCCCTCGATCCTTCATCATGTCTCAGTTGCGGTGACGCATTTCCGTTGATTAGCGCAGGACCCTGTTTTGTGGACGACTGCTTCCAATCGCTCGATGTCACCTCGCGCGCCCGAGCTCCCGCCCTATGAGCGCCCGACCATTGCGCGCAATGCATCCTCACAATCCAAAGTCTCGGTGCCGTCCATATCGCAGTCCAACGAGGCAGACGATGAGCAGAGCCTCTCTTCCGACCAGAGCCTCGACATGGAGTCCCACGACTCGCAGCCCCACTACGAGGGCGAAGACACCCGGTTGACCAGCGACAAGGAGCTCCGCGGCTTTTACATGTATGGATGGGCTGCCGAGGTACTTCACCCCTTCTTTCCTACTATCGTCCCAATCTGCTTCAGGCCTTTGCAAGCTTGTTTCAACATCGCAAAGCTGTGCGCGTGTCTCTCTCGTGATGCTGCTTCTGACGCGCCTCGTCAAGCTCATAAACTACGCGAGCACCAACACTAACCACCCCAGGTCTTTGTTGTTTGCGGTATCGGATCTTTTATACCTGTAACGCTCGAGCAACTCGCGCGCGAGAATGGCGTCTTATTATCCGATCCGTCCACACCGTGCAAAGCCACGAAGCCTACCGTCCATCCAGGCCCATCATTCTCCACCAACGCCGTAGAAGCTCTGTTCAAACCGAATCCTGAAAAGGGACAATGTGTCGTTCATATCCTCGGCATCGAGATCAATACTGCGAGCTTCGCCATGTACACTTTCAGCATATCGGTCCTCATACAAGCTCTGCTGATCATTAGCATGAGCGGCGCAGCGGATCATGGGAGGTTCAGGAAGACCTTCCTCTTATGGTTCGCATTTATTGGAAGCATCGCGACCATGCTTTTCCTACCCGTGGTACCCAAGGTGTATCTGCTAGGCGCAGTGCTGGCAATCATTTCAAACACATGCTTTGGTGCCAGTTTCGTACTATTGAACAGCTTCCTACCGCTAATGGTGCGCTTCCACCCTACAGTCAAGTACGCCGACTCCATCGCCGACGAATCGTACGCAGACGAGGAAGACGAGGCGGAGACAGAAGAGGACGACGAAAGAGGAGGTGAAACTCCGACGCAGGAGAATATAATACGAGGAGCGCAATACGCAAACCAGCTTGGACAAAGAGAAGGCCTTCTTGACGAAGTCGCTGATGCGACAACTGCACTGTTGCCGAGTAACCTTTCAGCCGCCGATCTGACAATTCCGAGGGCAAGAAGCAGGTCCGCTCCTTCAGTGGAACTCGCTCTTGCAACCAAGATCTCATCCTACGGTATCGCGATCGGTTACATTGCTGCTTTGCTTGTACAAACTATCGGTATTCTCATCGTCATCGCGTTCCAATCCTCCAACTTTGGCCTCCGCCTGGTCCTCTTCGTCATCGGCGCGTGGTGGTTTGTCTTCACACTACCGACAGCGCGCTGGCTGCGTCCCCGTCCAGGACCGCCTCTGCATATCGGTGCGCAAACCTCCAACTTTGGCACTGCCCTCGCGTACTTTGCATACTCGTGGAAATCTCTTGGCCGTACAGCGACCCACGCGCGGCATCTCAAGGATGTACTACTCTTCCTCGCAGCGTGGTTCCTACTTTCAGACAGCATTGCCACTGTATCCGGTACAGCAGTGCTCTTCGCAAAGACAACGCTAGGCATGTCGTACGCCATGCTCGCCCTAATAAACGTCATCGCAACAGTCTTCGGCGTTCTGGGCGCCTTCCTGTGGTCACGGCTATCTGCTTTCTTCCACTTGTCGCCAACACAAACAATCCTACTCTGCATCATGCTGTTCGAAGTAATCCCAATATACGGCCTTCTAGGGTATATACCAGCAGTCCAGCGTTTAGGATACCTGGGTTTGCAGCAGCAGTGGGAGATGTACCCTCTAGGTGCAGTCTACGGCTTCGTCCTTGGTGGTCTCAGCAGTTACTGCCGTGCGCTATTCGGCGAGCTCATCCCTCCTGGCTACGAAGCCGCCTTTTACGCCCTATACGCTATCACAGACAAAGGCAGCAGTGTCTTCGGTCCCGCTATTGTAGGCGCCATCACCGATGCTTATGGCGAGATTAGACCGGTAAGTCTGCTCAACACTTTCGAATTCATGCATCATACTAACGTCAACCACAGGCCTTCTGGTTCCTAGCCATCCTGGTCGGCCTCCCCTTCCCCATCATGATGCTCGTCAACGTAGACCGCGGCCGCACCGAAGGCGCCGCCCTCGCCAAAACCCTCGAGGAACTAGCGCGTGCTCAGGATCCTAGCCACATCGACGCCGACGATAATCTGTCGCAGGAGATCAGAGATGACCTCCGTAGCTCGTTTTCCTATCAGCGCTCTTGAGTTTTCGAATTACCTGGATCATGATGCCGTTTGCGTTCTGTCACGTTGCATTGGGATGCTGTTTGCGCAGTCTGGGTAGCTCTGTTGGCTCGCCAGCTGGCCTGGCAGGCTATGTTTCGTGCTTCATGTATTGGTGTCTGCACTGCATTGTAAAGGCGCTTGTCTGCCGTTGGGATCTAACCTCTCATCTCTTGTTCGCTTTTTGGTTCGCATCATTGCGGGTTTGCCAGAGTGGCGTTGGAGGCGTTTTAGCTACGTTCAAAGCACGATGTGAATGATATATACGCAAGTTTTATACACTTTTGTATGTCTTCAAGTAGTTCGTGTCTTGAGCCTGAACTATCTGACTTCACTACATCGTCCTGGTATGCTCACATCTAACATCGTACAACATCGCCTGCACATGGTACCTAAGCATCGTTCACGCCACTCTGACAGCGCAGCAGACCCTCATCCATCGAGGTCGAACATCTCCCTCTGGTCCTCTCTCTCTTGCGGATCAGGAAAATTCTCCTTGATCTCTTTCCACATCTCCGTCACAATCTTCTGCCTCTTCTTTGCCACACGAATGCTCTTCTTCCACTCCTTCTCAATCGCTTCTCGCTCTGATGTTGTGACCTTGCAGAGTTAGCACAAACATGCATAAATCACTCTGAGTACATTGAACCTACCTTCTTCGCCTTTCCCTTCTTCAGTCCATCAAGTCTGGACTCGATCTGCTCTTTCTCCGTCTCAAGAGTGGTAACATTGGCGACAAGATCTGCCGTGCTGAGCGTGGAGTTGAGACTGGACAAGGAGCCACGCAGATTCTTTGCGACTGCGACAAGCGTGGTGGTCTGTGTGCGGAGATTGAGGATGGTTTCGTCCAGAGCGGCGAGTTGTTCAGTGGTGCATGCTTCGGCTGCGTTCTACAAGTGGGTCAGATCTGAGCAGATGTAGGGTAAGAGCAAGGATTGGATCATACCTGTAAAGCGTGGTATACGATTTGCTTGCCTGAGATTGTCAACTGATATGAACTGCAGACAGGCTCAACCAAGCTCACCAGCGGCACGCCCCTCGATTGCTTTCTGTTCGTGGAGATCTTTCAGAACCTTTGCCGCAGACGCTGCCCTGAATCAGTCGTTGTCGGATGAGAGTGAAAGGTCAACGAACCTTTTGTGACCTTGTTGTGTAGATTTGCCGAAACATCGATAGCCGAGTATGGGCGGTTTTGCTTGCCTGCGACCAGTCAGTCTTTGAGTACAGGGTGCAGTGCGATCGTTGGGCTCTCAGATGTGAGGTGAGGTGAGTGACTCACGTAGATACTCCAATACTAGATCTGCGGCCTCGTTGGCTGTGGCCTTCTCTTCTGTCTTCTTGCGGGGCGCCATCATCTGCTCTAGTAGCGATGATAGGGAAAATTGAATGAAGAAGAACAGCTTGCTAGGTGTAAGATGCGCCCGTGTTGGGATGGCGCTAAGTCACGGGCACACTCCAGACGGAAGGAGCCATCCTCGACCCAGGCAGGTGGGGTGAGCATGCTAAGAGCAATGATAGCAAATGACATTGAGACTGTGACCATGCATATACTCATGTAAATACTTGATTCGTTATTGCAAGCGCATTGCCAGCCCGTTAATTAGTACTTCAGCCTCCACGTTCACCAAACTGTGTTGCCCAGTCCTCAAATTCCTTCAGTCCTTGCTTGCTTACAGACGGTCTGATAGTCTGCAGGCTAGCTACAAAGTCCTGATATTGTATCGGTCGTATTTGATCCATCGTCATGGAAAGTAACTTCTCGCCCAGTGAGCGCAAAGGGCCCATTGCAGCGTCTTTCGCGAGCGCTGTTATATCGGAACCAGAGAAACCTGGAAAGAGATTAGTGTTATGATTCAGGTCCTCAATGATCATCACATACCCTCAGTGAGCTTGACCAAACGATCCAGATCGCGGTCACTCAACTCATGTTTCTGATGGCTCAATAGCGTCTGGACTTGTTGCTTCCGGACCCAATCTTCGGGCAGTGGGATATATTGCCTTCTTACAAATCTTCGTCTTGCTGCTTCATCGATCGCCCACGGCAGATTTGTTGCTGCGAGGACGAGAACCCTAGTTGCATCGCCCCTCTCTTTGTCCTTGTCCGTGACCGCGCTCCCGGCAGCTGCCTTTTGCAGATCGGACCACTGAATAAGGAACTCAGTTTTGATGCGTCGCGATGCTTCGTGCTCGCCGGATCCCGAACGCGACGAGAGGAGTGAGTCGATCTCGTCGACGAAGATGATTGATGGCGCCAGCATCTTTGCAAGCTGGAAAAGGGCGCGAACAAGCTTTTCTGACTCGCCCAGAAACTTCGACGTCAGACTACTAGCTGATATGGCGAAGAAAGTAGACTTTGACTCTGTAGCAACTGCCCTGGCCAACATCGTCTTTCCAGTTCCAGGGGGTCCAAACAAGAGCATGCCGCGTGCAGGTTCTCGCAGACCCATAAACAAGTCAGGCCTCAAGAACGGGTACACTACCGTCTCTTTCAGGGCGGATTTCGCAACTTCAAGTCCTGATACGTCGCTCCAGTGTACCTCATCTCCCTGTATCACGATCTCGTTTAATATCTGCTGTGCTGCTTGCTTATCGACGCCCCGTGGCAAATTCTTCATGATCTCATCCGTTTTGCGCTTCCATTCATCCGTCTCTTCTGGCTCCAGTTCCGCCTCAGAACTATCCGCACCTGGGGTATCTGGTAGTTCTGCACGCATCGAATTGCCTCTAGCCCTGCCCTTCCGCACTGGAGGTGGCCTCTGCTTGAGCAAATCTCCGTCCTCTTCCAGTGATAAAGACTCAGGTGAGTCCTCCTGCTCTGAACTGCTTCGCGCTTGTGTGTCATTGCTCTTGGGTTTCGGTACAAGTCTCCTTGTCGTCGGATCCCACATCACTCCACCTCGCTCGCCCCCAGTGTCGCCGTACGAATGGGCTGCAGCAGACGCGGCAAGAGATCGAGGGTCCGGTGTGGGCTTGGGATACTCCTTTCGGTAAGATGGTAATGGTGTACTGGGCCCTTGCGCGTTGTTCAGTCGACTCAAACCCACAGACTTTCGGGGTATTGCTGGCGCTGTTCGCTCGTTTGTAGCAGGTTTGACCGGCCCCGGATCAGTCTCACCACCAGGTGGTGGAACCGCATATGCGGTTGATGCTGACCCCTCGCCAGCTCTAAAGTAGAACGGTGCTTGTGCAGGCGGCGGTTGTGCTTCGGGTTTCGGAAAATAAGCACTCGGTCTCTCAGCAGCCGGCTTGTCGAGGGATGAGCGGGCGGAGGGTGTAAGAGAACTGGTCGATGGGTTCGGGGCCCCTAATGTTGGCCGAGTGGAGGATGCTGTGGCTTTGACACTCCACGCTTGGGTAGCTGCCTTTGAAGCATCCGGGCGACTTCTCAACGTGTTGGGCAACTTCGCCGAAGATGGCTTGCTCTCTCTCCCGGGTCTCAGTGTCCGTAGCATTCTGCCACTCTTCTCCGGGGATGGGGTACGTGTCTTTTTATCTCCTACTGGTCCTGGGGATAGCGTCGATGCGCTTCGAGTCTGGGTCAAGCTGTTGTCCCGTATGGAGCCAGTACCGGAGCTCTTCCGTGGCGCCATCGCCGGACGGTATGGCAATGCCGGCGGTCTTGAGAGATCTGTGTACTCTATGGGTGGTATAGATCCGGCTCCGAGCCATGATGTAGATGCGCTTGGATCGTTTTGCGATAGGGGCACGCCGTGGGGTGGTGGTGTGGGTGCATCGTTGTCTGACGAGAGCGAGGCAAGGCTCTCTTTCGACTCCTTGCGACTCTTTTTCAGCGCCTCCAACAGATCCACGCGCTCTTTACATTGCAGCTCCAACTGGCGTAGCGATTCGATCAGTGCCCTCTCTGTTTCGGACGCGGGGCGGTAGGTCGAGGGGTTGCGACGGGCGTTGTGGTAGTAGATGTGGTCAAGGGCGGTTTTCCATGATCGCAGCGCTTCTTTCTCGTTGTTCTATATGTCTCTCTGTCAGTGATGCTGGGCACATGCGACACTTGGGGGGTGGTTGGGCACTGACCTGGCCCTCAAAGTAGACTGCAGTCGAGCAGGCTAGGAAAGCCTCGTCGTAGGCTTTCTGCGTCGTGTTGGCGCGCATAGCGGAAAACATGTATATGATGCGCCCAATTCACGCGGGGGGTGGCGTGGAGGACAGAATAGGTGTCTCGCGTCCAGTCTCGGGCTCGTGTTTGTAGATTCGTCGCCGGTCTTAGTTCGCGCGGGTGTGTGACGTAGGTAGCTGCGTTTCGCAACCGCGAAGGCTGAGCAGCGACGACCATGGAAGACGACTTTGTCCTCACGCATTCATGCATCCTCTACGCAACTCGGCACGCTCTCTCTCGCGCTATTACATCAGATCACAAGGTAATACTGTCAACCCAGGATACGCGTGCTCACACAGCCACGAGGAAGGCGCATGTGCAAGTGGGGCTGCTATTCGCGCCCGGCTGTTATCGATTACGCACCTTGTTTGGGCTGAAGAGCGAAAATGTTCTTGGGTCTTGAGTGACGCCGACATTGAATTTGCTATATGATACAAGAATGCGCATGCCGTCGTGTGCTCGCATAACCAAGCATCCAGTACGCCGCCAGATCGGCTTCCACAAAAGCCTCTATGACTATACAATGGCAGTGAAGAAGCGTCGCGACGCAGCCCTATGCTCCTCCAGCGCGCCACACAATGCTAGACCTTGCCTTGGATGCCCAATACTGCCATGGTCGCTACTCTCCGCGACACTGCGTGTATATCGTTCCGTGGGTAGTGCGCATATCGCGGAATCAGAGGGCTCTCGTAATGGTTCAAAAGAAGATCAGTCAAATAGTCGTCTCTCTGTTATATGGCCGTTGATGAGTTGGTGCTCCTCCGAATGAAGAAAGCCTTGGCCATCTCGTATGCGGACCTATGCAGTGTCAGATCAATACCGGTTGCGGTGTCCAAGCTCAAAACTTACCAGCAAATTGCCGTGCTTGGCATGGTGGTGATGATTCGGGGTTTCAGACCACGGAAGTATCCCCTGTATCCTTCCCTTTGATGGATAATTTTGGCTGCCTGGATTAGGCCGGAGACGTTCTTCAATTCTGCGTCTCGAGCATTGCCGCGTGTTTGTAATAGCGTCTTGATGACATCGAGGGGAGTTGTGAGCCCCGCTGCAAATCCTCCGGCGATACCTCCGGCGAAGCAGTGCGTATAGGGGTCGTAGCGGCCGGTCGGGTTCATGACCTTGGACATCGATTCGTAGGCCATGAATTGAAGTGCGGTGAATGGCACCGTCATACACAGTGTAGTGGGGTATGAGACGTAGAATGCGCCCACGCCCTCAGTGCGGAGAACCTCTCGGGCGCATTGGGGAACGGACTTGTAGACGGAACCGTGCATTTGCATGCGTTGTTTTATGACTGCGAGATTCAGTAGGCGCGGAGCGAGGTCGTGGTGCGCGTCTTACCGTCAAAGGGATTCATCAGCGCATCACTGGAGATGGTGGCCGCGGCACCGCTAGCAGCTGTTGATGGTCAGTAGCTGCTCCCGCATTTGTAGTCGTGGTATTGCGCACCTGCCGCGAGGGGATGGTGTTCGTGGCTCTCTCCCTCATTGCCACCGAGGGCGTGCTTTGTAGCTTCGTAGGATGCAAAATAGACGGCATGCGCGGGACCTGCATTGTGTCAGTTCTCCTTGCCGGTCTTGCTTGTCTGACACTACCCACCTGCGCCCATTACCACGCTCGAGAGTCCCCTCCACAATGACCAGAAGCCCTCCGCCCTGGATATAGTGACCATGGCGTTCGAGATACCGCTGTACATGGCGCTCGGCGACGGGTTGACGATCTGCATGCGGGTCTGTCCGGAGTCAGCGCGCTGTCGGCAGTGCATGGAGAGCTTGATGGGAAGCTGCGTACCTTGAGCAAGTCGACGGGGTACATCACCGAGTGTTCCTATCGTCGGGTCAGTCGGGATTTATACACGGCGGCGACCTCGGAGACGTACCGCAACACCTGCGAATGCGCCCGCAAGCATGTTGGCGGTGAGGGAGAAGTTGGGCGGGAGCGCTTCATAACTGGCGCGCAAGTCAGCGACGGGTGTCTCTCATTTGCGGCGGTGCAATGGAGCTGTACTCGTGTTCTTCTTCGATAGGAACTGATGGCCGATCATTGGGGGCCATAAGTCGGCCGGCTACTGGCGCCGCGGATTCCAGCTTTGCGACTTGAGAGGGTTTTTGTTTTTGGGGTGGACGTAGAGCCTCCGCGCGTCGATGCAGAGGGGCGACTGTGGTGAGTGGGCAATGGTCTGAAATTGAAGTTGTTACTTTTGTTTGCAACTAACGGAAGCGCGAGATGACTTCAGCCGAACGCCGAGACGTCAGACCTAAATTCCGCCCGCGACTAGGTACTCTCGCTGAGTCGCTGCTATCTGCCCTACGTACCCATGCCTCCACCAGCGATGCCGGAGCTTCCATGGCAAACCTGCGCATGCGCATGCCACTTCATCTGCCAGCGAAGTTTTCATCCTGAGCCTGTTTGCCATGGCGGACGGCACATTTTCGCGACGCCCTACCCAAATGCCCCGTAAATCGGTGACAGGTGCCCGCGGAGATCAAGTACATCATCAACGCGATAGCTAGACTCGGCCAAGGTGCCTCGGATGTGGGAGGGGGAAGGTGCTTGGTATATCTTATCAGATCATCTCCGCCCGCACCTCGAGCCCGCCACACACGTCTGGTCCGCTGCCACTCGTCTACACGTTGTTCGCAAAGCTTGAATTTGCTCACGATACCCCGCAAAGTCGGCAAGTCTCGATTAGCGCATCCAGACTCGCATGCTGAATAATGTCCGATCTTGGGATGGTTTGCATAGTGCATGCCCGAGCTTCACCTGCAAAGCTCGCTAGGTGCACTGAGCACAGTGTTTGATAACAAATGGATAACCAGCGAACTTTCGTCTCCACTCCGCCTTGCAAGCTGAATAATAGGGCAAGTCTACACACGGAAGTTTGGACACCCGGAGCTATTTTTCGTAGATAGCTCACGGTGCCTTGGTCCGAGGCTATCCCATCCAGATTCGAGCAGAATGAGCAGCTATCGTACAGCCGGCAGCTGATCGTACAAGTACAATGAACGCGCGGTCTTCATGTGCTGCAACAAGCAATGCTATCCAGCCCCTCTGCCATGCCACGTTACGAGATGCCACGTCCGTGACCAGCTGGCGATGCCGTGATCCGGGATACCGGAGGTCCTTATATCTTGTTTGCGCATCAACACTCGCACCGCTTGTACCACCGGGGAAAGCTGACTACGTCCCTGATGTTAGATACACCAGCGAGGTAGCACAGGAGTCGATCGAACCCTAGACCAAAGCCTCCATGCGGTACACTGCCGTATCGGCGGAGATCCACATACCACTGCAGGGAGCCGTCTGATGCGTCGGTAGTGCTGTCCGGCGCTTGTTGAAGACCGTGTTCGTCCATGGACTGCAAGAGTTCTGCTAGTCGATGCTCACGCATAGAGCCCCCAACCAGTTCACAGATCTCAGGTATAAGGAGATCGAAGCATGCGACGGTCGAGGCGGCCGGGTTGTCAGCTGTCGGGTCATTTGACGGCGCCATGTAAAAAGGCTTGATGTTACGTGGGTAATCAGTGATGAATACGGGTCCACCGCGTCCCAAGCTCTCAGCCAAGAATCGTTCGTGCTCGGTCTGGAGACCATCTTCATGACCAGGTGCATACTCAAAATCCGCCTTGCCCTGAGCCACTGCGTCTTTAAGGTGCTGTATTGCGGCCGCATAGGTGGTTCGAGGCCATGGCCCCGCTACCAGCCCTTGCCACCGTTGTGCGAGGACAGTGTGCGACACGGATGTGCTCTCTTGGTCCTGGTCTCGTGCTCGTGCCTCGAGAAGTTCTTGACCTACAACCGACTCTTGTAATTTCAACGCAACGGAACGCAGCATATTTTCCACAACATCCATGACGACATTCACATCCTCTGTGAAAGCTAATTCAGCTTCCAGCATGTAGAACTCGCTAAGATGACGGGCTGTATCACTCTTCTCGGCTCGGAATGTTGGAGACAAGGCCCAGACCTTGTTTACTGACTGAGCTAAAGCCTCTAGGTGAAGCTGACTGGAGACCGTCAGATACTTGGGGGAACCGAAAAACATGTCTTCTTGCTTTTTGACCTGATTCGAAGAGCTTTTGTCTGCTGAAGAAGGTGCTCCAGGCGCCACAGTGAACACCTCTCCTGCGCCCTCGCAATCGGAGGAGGTGATGATTGGTGGATGGCACTGAATGAAATCATGTTCCGCAAAGTAGTTGGTCACTTGTGCAGTGACTAGCGATCTCAGCCGCAAGAGAAGCGAGTTAATTGGTAGTCGACTTCGGAGATGTGGGAGTGTGCGCAAAAATTCGGGCGTTTGGTATTTCTTCTGGATTGGGTAGGTCTGGAATTAAGATTCAAATCAGACATCGGGCAGGACTCCGAGGCTCACTCATGTTGACTTACTGTGGCATCATTCTCTCCCAATATTCGCACGTGGTTGACTTGAAGTTCATGGGATTGGCCTTGGCCTGGTGAGGGTGTCCACTTTCCCGTGACTGTCACTGCAGTGCCCGTAGAGAGTCTGATAGTACAGCATGTCAGTACTTACAGAGTGTTCTAAAGGGAGCTACTAACCCTTCTGCTAGTTGAGGAGGCAGGACGGCCTGGACTGTTTGCAAAGTCGAGCCGTCGCCTATAGCAGCGAATGCGATGCGTTTTTGCTTGCGCACCGTCCGTACATAGCCGTTTATCGTTAGTGCCTCGTTGTCCTGTGCACTCTGCTGAGACGAACTGGCCGATTGAGTTGGCCTTAGCAGCTCAGCAATAGTGTTTGGACAGAAGGTGGAACTGCAGCGGGGACGGCATAGTGATAGTGCATGTGCGCAAGGTAGAGCGGTTCCCCGGTTTCGGAATAGGTGCTGGGGACGGACAACGCTCCTCCGAACAGGCAGGAGCCAATTCATTTACGCGTCGGCAAATTTCGATCGGCCAGGAGCTGCGCAGTGTAGCGTAGAAACAGCACTCTCTATCACACGTGCGGGTTGATGTCTGCGAAACCTTGGAAAAAAACGAAGGACGCTTGGACCCCACGCTAGGATCGCGAAGGCCTCGCCCGTGCCGTTCCTGTGGCTCGTTGATCTCGACTGTAACACTTCAGCCATGGCTGAAACATCATGTGCTGCAAGGACCGACCATGTCCTTTCACGAGATTTGAGGCCCATGAGCATAGCGCCGATGGCCTTAGGAGCCTGTGGACTTGGTGTTCTTCTTGGTCGTTCCCTTGACCATCATTGGGTGGGTCAGCTTCCTCCTCCCCTCCACCGCCAGTAAGCACACCAAGACACAAACGCCACGCCCCACCAAGCTCGACGGCCGTTTGTACAACCTTTACCGTCTGCCAGGATACTTCCAGGCAAGGACCCGTCATCAAAGTGGCGGAAATGCTCGCTAGATGGACGTTTTCGTGCCACCTCCGCTGGCGGTGAGGAAGACGCCTCGTAGAACGCCATGCATTCCAGCAGAGTACCATTACCCTGCATCCGGATCTTAGTGCCGACGCTATTACTGCGACGCTATATCGTGCAGGATCTTGGTTAGCAGCTGTCATCATCGGCTTGCTCAACGCCGCCAGATCTTTCTAAACCGCTTTTAACTATTTGCAGATCGCTTCAAGGCCTGGACGATCGATCCAGCCACACATCCCTGCTCCAACACACTAGGAACCCGACACGGCACTTGGTGGCTTAAGGTGCCTGGCAGCTATGTGGGTGCACGGCATGGCCCCCAGGACCAGGATGAACTTTTGCAATCACAAGGCGCGGCTGCTACCGGCCATTCGACATCTGTGTCTTCCCTAGACTGCTCGGGCACACGACTCATGGCTCCATCTTTCCTGCAGGTCTGCGCTACGGCTGGTGTAGATGCTACCCGCGATGACTGCATGCACAGGGGAAGGCTTGATTCCCGCAGTGGACTACCGTTTTGGTAGCTGGCGCAGTGGAAATACGCCAGCTTAGTCTCCGGGGTCCATCTGGAACCATTATTTAGCTGCGTTATCACACGCCCTTGAGTAGCTGCTCAAGTGATATACTACCCTCTCGCCCGTTGGGTCACAGACTCGCTTTCGCTACTGTCAACCCTCGTTCCTCTCACGCTGTTCCACACTGCAGTCAACTACACCTTCATCATACGTCCATTCACACAAGCAGTCTACAGGAACCCCCTCACAGTACTTTACTACCATGCCGCCATCAAGACCAAAGCCGTCAGAAATAGCAGCCGAAGCAAAACGCGTATGGATGCCGCATATCTGGAAGCATTACATCCGAGACTCCAAAACCTCATACCTGTACCCAGACTCCTCGCAAATAAGGATCAACGTGGACAAGCGATCATCACAACGCACGAGAGTAGCAGTCATGGAAGGCGACCCCGTGAACTACGCTTTGGGCTGGTACCAAAGTGCTGTCAACGCAGACCCAGAGTGCAAGCGGATACCAGTGATCAACGTAGCAAACGAGAAGCGCGCTGGAGGTGACTGGGAATCTGGGCTCATGGCACCAGAGGAATGCTTCGCGCGGAGAAGCAACCTCGTGCATGCCCTGACAATGCCCTGGAACGCGCAATTGGGCCGAGAAGAAAACTATTACCCAATACCACAGACAGGCGGCATCTACTCCCCTGAAGTCTGTACGTTGGCATGCTAGTAACGATCGTCACGAGGCACAAGTCACTAACGGGCCGCAGTTGTTTTCCGAGCAGGCCCAGATCAAGACTATGCAACTTTCACAGACATAGCGTCCTTACCTGTGATATCCGTTGCACCCGTGCGGCGTCCCAAGCTTGACGAGAGCGGCTGCAAGTATTCGTTTGCACAAGAGAAGGAGCTCATGAAGGAGAAAATGCGGGCAGTACTGCGAATCGCTTCCTACTGCGGGCACAGGAACTTGGTATTGGGCGCTTTTGGACTAGGGCCTATATTCCGAAACCCGGCACAGGAGGTAGCCCGAATGTGGAGGAAACTACTCTTCGAAGAGGAGGAGTTCCATGGCGCATTCCAGGATGTCGTGTTTGCCATCGACAGTAGTATGGTTGGGTCGCCGAGCAAAGGGTGCGCGTCCGATGTGGAGATTTTTAGGCGCGAGTTCGACCCTGCGACTATTTGGCCGACAAAGTGGTGACCAACTGCCACTACGACGGCATCGAGGATGTAAGCAAACGGACCTCAGTAACAAAATCTTCGGATCAGCATTGGGTAGCTTTTGGGTAGCATGGGACATGATCACGAAGCCTACGAACAAAAGCACACGAACCGAAAGGCACACACACACACACGCACACACGTACACACGTACACACGGAGGCAGGATCCTTCGGCGACGCACCAACCCGATGGAGGGGTAAAATAAGCCACTTGACCCGGATGAAGTCATGGAAATGGTGGGGTGGGGGTCTTCTGTATGCATAGATAACCGAGAAAAAGCTCAGATCTCGCCGACCCGACGAGTCGAACCAGGTGGCGCGCTGCTGCTACTGCCGCTCGATTCTGCGGCTAAAACCTGCACGTCTTAGTAGCCAATCAGTATTAATCAACAATATTGGGTAACATGCTGTCCTGCGGCAAGACATTTGTCATGCTCCTTGCACTTTGCTGTTTTGGTGCGTGCAGGATTCCGGGCCCTGGAAGGTTGATTCCGATGCGCATGTTGATTCCGATGATTACTCTGATTAGGCTTTCGTGCTGATGAGGGGTTGCCAAACAGAGTTGAAGACTTCCATGTTCCCCCTCAACAGTAGAGTTACCGCTGTCAGGCTGTCAGCAACAAAGACTCGGGCAAAAGGAAACTGCCGACAGACAGCCACATGCCACATGCCCCTGGAGGTATGGTGACCCAACAAAAGGTCACAACCCTTGGCATCAGGGCCAAGACGCGGCCTGACCTACAGAACTCACGCTACGATGCTGCATAGAAACAACTCCCGCGCCTACTCCTAGGCCTGCATTGACAAGCTAAACACCGCTGATCCCCGATTCGTCCTTGCGTCTATGCGACGAACCCATCATGCAAGGAGTACACTTGACAGGCGCGGCTCGACACTCTATGGCTAGGCTACATCGGTGAGCGTTCCCAAGCTCCGGTGACGACATTATGCGAGTCTAGTCACAGTTCGAGTAAGGTAGTGTGTTGGATGTTTGGGACGGGCTACAGGACCGCGCACTGAGGGTGGGAGGTTCATGCACTTCCATTTGATCTGAGGGTCTAAGGTAAACGCGATGCCTTGCATTTGAGTGCATGGAGAGTGTGTGGGTGCTATGCCCCATCGTGTGAGAAGTCTAGAACGGCAGGGAAGCCGAGCTGCGTGATAGCTGCAAACGCTTTTTGGGAGCGCTTTGAGAGTAGTATACATATTGTACATTGGTCATGAGCGGCATTATTAGGGCTGTTCAGCCATCCTCCATCTATCTGTTCTGGCCCGGCAGTGGTAGTTGCGGGGCAGTGATTTCTCCACCTTGCATCTCGATCTTCTTGATCGTCTGTTCTCTTTGGTAGTTTACGACTCGTTGCTTCTTGAAGTATTCGACCTAGAGAATGTTAGCCTAGTATTCGGGTAAGATCCTTGTAAGATGTTCAATCTGTGGTCACAGGAAGCCTGTGTAGTGACCCAACCGCCGTTTCTTTTGCAAACATGAACGTATGCTGCTTGCGATTTCGAGCCTTGACGTACCCAGCTGTGTGCACAGTTCTTCTCAAACTCCTGATCAAATGACGAGCAGAAGCTGGCCGCCTTGTCCCTACCAGACTTTGTATTTATGCTATCCAGGACGTTGTTCTTGTCGAGACATTCGAAGAAAGCGTCGCGTGCAGCGTAACATTGTTTCCGGTTGGATCGCGATGGCGACTCGAATGCACCGCCTTCTGTCTTCTTGACGCCCGAGTCGTCCTTGGAGCTTGAGCCGAACCAACCCATGGCGGCGATTTTCGAGCTTGCGGAGGAGATGCGGAGGTGGAGGCGACGGTCGAAACTGCCGCGGGTGTCAGTCGCAAGGTGGGGTACTCGCAGGTAGACCAAATCGGGGTGATAACGTACATCGGTAGTGTAAGTCTGGAAGTCGGATTTGTAGAGTTGATAGGGTTGTCGTCGATAGACGTTGGAGAGCGCAACGATGTCGAATTCGTGCTTGGCAGACCCTAAGCTATGACATCGGCGCTGGCTGTCCACGTTTCGCCGAACCGTTAGGGAACCCATGAATCAACAGGCAACCTTACAACTACAACCAGCCAAATCGACAACTCCCCTTATGCTCGGGTTATAGCGCATCGACCGCGTATTGATGCCACGCCGACGCCGCCCTCCACGACCCGGCGCACTTGCGGATCTGTCCCCAACCCGCATCCTCACGCAGATTGTACTCCTACAGGCTGCCTACTATGCATGCGCCGGCGTCCTCATCCTCTTCACCGCGCTGGTAGCGGGCAAGGAGGTCAGCACCGATCTCCTGTTCAGCTGGCAAAGTCTACGCGGCGATACCACAATCGGGTGGACGCTGGGTCTGGTCTGGGTGCTGAATAGTCTCACTTGGTAAGCATTCCAACGCGCTGGATAATCAGTCATACCATGGTCTAACACGCGGCAGTGCCATCTTCATACTTCTCCTTATCGCGCGCTCAAAACTCGTTCTCGACTTCGCCCTGACTGTCCACTTTATCCACCTGATCGTCACCTCCCTATATACGCACGCGATACCCACCCACATGTTCTGGTGGGCCCTCCAGATATGCAGCGCGACCATCATGACTTCGCTGGGCGTGTGGGCATGCCAGTGGCGCGAACTGAAGCCAATCAATTTCGGTAGCAAGCCGCCTGCGCGATCACAACCAGCTACAGAGGACGAAGGTGGAGAATCTAGAGGGCGAGGGAGGGGCAGAGGGAGAGACGGTGCTGGTGAATACGAGATGGTGGGGATGAATGAGGGGGATAATAACGTCTGATCAGATTTCAGACCTGCATAATTGGCGTTTGGGTTGGGTTCACTTGGATACATGCATGTGAGAGGAAGGAGGCTGTTGAGAGCCATCACATTATACCCTTAGAAAGCATGGAGCATATTACATTAAGATTCGTCTTCTACTTTCCCATGTCTTTAATCTCGGACGCACCATAGTGTCATCGACACTCGTAACTTTCTATTTCTCTACCTGCGAGAAACCATCTGGAGCCACTGCTTTCGAACTCGACAACTCCATCTCTTACTGCAAACCATGGTAATGCCTTTGGTTCCATACTGACATCTAATGCTTCTCTTTCCTCGGTGCTGATATTCGGCGTGACTCTGCACATGATTCTTTCCAGTCTTGCGCGTGATACTGACCGGCCTTGTTCGGTGGCTTCCATCACTTGTACAACGCTTGGTCGATCCGGTAAGACTTTACCTAGTCAGGCTGTCAGCAACGGTCGGATTGAAGCCTGGTGCATGTGACATACCTGGGTAGACCCTCGTTCGTAATGGTATTTTAACCTGATGCACCTCATTGCTTCCACTTTCCTTGAATGCTAAGACGACGTCGGTACTTTGCGATTGGTTAAGTTCGTGTTCTTGGAGGAGAGGTAGCTGAGTGTCATGCTTTGGTATGCTGAGAGCGGGAACAGTCAGGCACAGCGACAGATTGTAAAAGAAGTGTCTTAGTAACATGGTTCCTGCGAAGGAGGAAGAAGATGCGGTAAGGTGTATGGTGTTTTGGAGTAAATGCTTCAATATGAGTTGGCGCAGGTGCTAAACCCGTCCAAGAGGGTAATTACGGTAGCGAGTTCTGAAAGTGCACCGGCAGACCCTTCCTAGATTGACAAGAATTGGATCCTGTTCTATATAAATACGGGAGCATATTGGCTGAAACGTTTATAAAGAACTGCCACCTACTAAGCTAGCTGCCGGGACAGCGGCTCGGGCTGCCCAAGCAGCAGGGTAGCAGCGTTGACACCGCCTAGTAATTTCCTCGCGCTGGGCCTAGATCGTTGATGTTCTCCATCACCACACGAATCCCTTATAGCTGGACTTGCGCGATAAGACAAGTACCATCGGGAGGTTCGCATGAGAGCTTAACAAGTGGTTCGGGGAGAGACATCAGTTCCTAGTGAGCCTCGAATCGGAGTGGGCGAGACGCGTGAAGCTCTAGCGCGAAGCACGTGCACCAGCCTCTGCAACAGTCACAATCCCTGTCTCGAAGCTTTCGACATCACCACCATTTTCTCGGTGCATACACCACAATGATCACTCACTAACACGTATGGGCTAACGCAGGTACGATACGATCAAGCACACAATGAACCCCAATAATGGATACTACGGGCAGTGGCCGCCAGGACAGCCACCGGATAATAGACGCTTCTTACCCGTTGCAGGTACTTTTGGAGAGGCTGCGCCAAGCTTGATGCAACCACCTGCGCAGCATGGCAGACAACAATACCCCGTACATTTCCCACCAAACGCCGTATTTCCTCCTCAAGAGGTATACCCACATCCGCCTCCATTCCAGCCTTCACTTCACCATCAGCCGCCAGCCCGGAGTCCTTTCATACCTCTCATCCCACTCAGCGCTGTAGAGGATTTGGAGGAAGAGGAGCCTCCGCCTTTCACTAGTGGAGGGTTCCAGGATCCGTTCAATAGAGCCTATGCTACCAGTGGACCTGCAGTCTTTGAAGGATTCATCCCAGCCAACCCGGGGCAAGAGGACGATGATGAGTATACCAACGCGACCAGATTTCGTGATTCGCGATATGACCGCGACTTTGATAGTTCGGATTCCGATCAAGATGACTTTCGGCTGACGATGGAGGAAGAGGAGGAACTACAACGGATCGAGAACAAAGACGATTCAGAAGTAGACGCAGACTACGAATCGGAAGATGCACAGGAAGATGAAGGTGATCCAGACGAAATGGAGCTAGGCGTCGAGTTTGAGGATACTGAAGAGCGGACAAAGTACAAGAGAGGAAAGGGTAGAGGCAGAGGCACACTCAAGACTCCAATCACCGCCAGTATCATACCAGCGTCTAGCACCAGAGGGCGAGGTAGTGGAAAACGAGGACGTCCTTCGACTAGGGGTCGTGGCGGCAGAGGGGGCAATAATGGTGCCAGACCGACCCCTCGGAAAAAGAAGCGAGGCAAGCCCGGAAGAGAAAAGGGACCCAGAGGTCCCCGAGCCGTTGCCGACCCGGGTGCAGAATGGAAAGCACTGCAAAAGCAGGCCAACGCCAAGTTCATCGAAAAGGACTACGAAGCTGCCCTCGCATTTGCCCAGCAAGCCATTCAACTCAATCCCGAGATCTTCGATGCTTACAACATTGCATCCGAGATCTATACCGAGATGGGTCGAGAGGAGGACTCATTAGCTGTACTCCTGGCTGGTGCGCCAACTAAACGTGATCCTGGTCTTTGGCAGTATATCATCGAGCGCATAGAACGATTGGATCCAGAGAAACATCCCCAGTTTACAGACGAGAACAAATCGGCTGCCATCCTTCCATGTTTGAATGAGATTATCTTGCTCAACAACGACTATGAAGCCCGAAGTCGCAAGCTTGAAATTGAAGCGCAATTGGGTCGTTCATCCAAGTGCGTCGCACTCGGCCTCAAGATGCTCAAAACACTCAAGGAACAGGGAGAAGATCCGGATGTCAGTGTATTAAAGATCATGGCAATGATGGGTACTGCCTCTCCAAAACAGACTAGGATACACCTTAACAAGCTGCTGAACAGCTTTGAGGAGGCCATTGACGTTTTTACACAGCCTGACCGGGATCCAGTCGAGAATGAACTCGATTGGGAGCTGATCAATATTTATCTCGATCTTTTAGATCGAGCTGGTAGCTATGGTGTTGGTGTCACGCGACTCAAAGAGCTTGCCCGGTGGAAGCAGGGTAGGCGTTCCGAGACATTCTGGGACGAGCTGAAAGACGATCGCGAGTTCGATGTCGAAGATGAGCCAAGACGCGTTACTGTGCCTCAATTCGTCCGAGCATCGCAGGATGCAGCCTATGGCTCAACCCTACCATTGGAGATCAGGGTGAAGCTAGGCCTGTTTCGCTTACGCAGGAGCAAGGATGACTTTGAAGAAGCGATGGTAAGTCGAATGACTGCGTCGAAAGCTACGCATTACTAACTACGATATAGCGTCACCTTGAGATGTTGGAGCCAGATAACCATGACGCTGATGCTCTGATTTGGGACTACGAAGACCTATTTCGTATCATTGGCGACGCTCTTCATGCCACCGGCCATGACGAACACGCGCTGCGATTTTACGAGCCCTTATTCGACAAAAGTTCGAATGAGTTCAACCTCCAAAGTTACATTGGCCTGCACACATGCTTCAAGAACCTAGAGAGGACCGAGAGGGCGGCAGAGGTGATTCCAATCCTGAAGAAATGGCCGGCTGAGAACTATGACGATCTCGCTGTCCTTGCGAAGTTTTTTGAAGATCAAGGCATGTGGCAAGAAGCTGGGCAGCGCGCTGAGACCATCTATCGCGACAAGTACGGCCACAAGCTCAAAGCGCTCGGGTTTGAGGCATACGATGAGCTCAGAGTGTACTACTACAACCAGCGAAGGCAAGCTCGTGGTCGATATGGAGTTCGGAAAAGCACGGTCAGAAGGAATAGGAAAAGGATGCAGAAAGCAACAGGTCAGACAGGTGAAGAGGAGGATTCTGCAAACGAGAACGGCAATGTGGAGCTTCCCGCACTCATTGCCCCGACCGAACGCCCCAAGAAGGGTTTCTTCCGAACGAAGAGAGCCAAGGCGCCCAAGGTTCAGGCGTTCCTTGATGTACGTGATGAAGACGCCGATACAGTTCCCGATACTGAACCGAAACGAACTACACTTGAAGGTACCGACGTGCCGTATCGAGCGATCAATAACAGACTGTTTCGCCATAAGCTCCAGAAACTGGCGACCGACCACGCCGAAGACCTCAAATCAGCCCGAGCTCAGCACCGGGAGATCGTTTCCAGTTTCAAGCGACTGGAAGAGATATGGGAAATGGCAGAGGACGGGGACGAGGATGCTATACATGAAGTTCTGTCCATTACCCGGGAGCTCATCGAAGAGTTCTCCACATTCGATCTGTTCTACTCAAACCGGAAGGAAGATCTCATGACTTACTTCCGTCGCGTCACAGGTGGCGATCTCTGGAAAGAGTCTTCGCTGATGGTACTTGCCGTGGTAGCAAACAACGTTGAAGACGGAGAGATAGATCCTGAGCTACGCGAGCGACCAGATTCGGCTCCATCTGATTTCTGGGGCATTCATTTTGACAAATGGTGTGATGCATTTGGTCGCTATGCTATTCTGCTTGCCAGCGAAGGAGATGAAGAGCAATGTTTCGCTACGCTCGACATAGCCACTCAGGCCAATGTCTTCCATCGCAACCAAAAATACCACCAACAATTACAGCTATGTCGCCTCACATGCGCCCTCGCAGCGGACAACTCGCGCCAAGCGTCTGTAGCAACACGCTGGCTCCTCAAAGAATACCCATTCGGTACCGACCTCTTTCGCCTCTATGGCGCTGTCAACCGTCTCTGTTCCTTCCCGGAGGGATTTGCAACAGGCCCGGCATACAAAGTGCTCATGCGCTACATCAAGACCATGGACTACGCGCTTCTGACCCCAGCACAGCGCATTGCATATAACTTCCGCGACACAAAGGACAGCAAAGGAGGATTCAGAAACAACATCAACGTCGAAGACGTAGACAAGGTCAAAGATCACGATCCCGCGCTGTTTGCATTATACGGACATGTATTGATGTGCGGTGGAAGCTACATGGCCGCACTCAACTACTACTTCCGCGCCTTTGCCATCACACCTGAGGATCCAGTATTGAATCTGAGTATCGGCGTGGCGTACATTCAACACGCGATGAAGCGACTGTCTGAAAACCGACAGTACCAGATCCAACAGGGTCTGTCCTTCGTCTACAGATACTATGACATGCGCTCCAAAAGCCCTCATGCTATCCATCAGCAAGAGGCGGAGTTCAACGTCGGGAGGATGTGGCATGGGTTGGGTCTTGTCGCGCAGGCGCTTCCGGCGTATGAGAGGTGTTGCGCGCTTAGTGACAAGGTCAGACAGGAGGCAGAAGATCAGTGCCAGGATGGGAATTGGGGGTATGAGGACTTCGGCACGGATGCCGCCTTTGCTATGCAAAGCATCTATGCTATCACCGGTAACTTCGAAGGCGCTCTGGATGTTACGGAAAGGTTGCTCGTCATTGAGTAAACGGAAGCGTCCGTGCGGGCCTCAACGGTGGCCCTAAAACGTCCTTCATGCAAATACCAATGATTCAAGTTGCTTTTACAAATACCCAAAATCTGAATTCAAACGCAGATCATCATGAGCGTCCTCCCCCCACATGATAGTTATCATCAATGCTCTCCTCCACATTCCGACTACCATTTCCTCCCTCCACCGACCGTGCATCAAACAGGGCCGAAGAATGTGATCCAACATGCATGTTCGATTCTGCAAGGGCGGCCAAAACGCGTAAAAACAACGACAAGAGAAAATAACACCCAGAAAGAAGCGCCTGCATCGCTTATCGACCCGAAGCCGCAGGCCGTGTGCACAAGCTAATGCACCTTCCAAACTGCAGACTTCCACCGCAACCTGCATACATATACTGCGCCTCGTACCCGCATCCGCGTCGTCCCTCACACCATGTCATCTCATGCCATTCTCTACGGCGGAAGGCACGCGGCAAGCCCAAAGGCGTTTTTAGCCGGACACACCCCAGGCAGGTAGACAGGGAACCTCAGCAGCACCTTCCCCATTTTGTGGCACACGACACGTGGAATTGCCAGGGCTCCCACAATCATCCGATCATGTCACAATCGTGCGTTTGCTGTTGAGTAATCACAACACCTCATTATATCCTGGGCATCGTCATGGCTCGATTTGTTTCGGAGTGGCTGCAACGCGTACCGTACGATTTTCTGCGTCTGCGACGCCACGGGCGTTGCAAGAGGCGCAGATTACTGGTTTGGTTACACGACGACGCATCATGGCATGTTGGCAGACAAGACAGACACCGCTGGCATTTGTTTGTGTTATGGGCGGTGTGTGTGTGTAATGTGTAATTTGTAATGTGTAATTTGTGGTGAGTAGTGAGAATCGGAAAGCTGTGTAGCAGTCGTACAGTCTCATCTACGATTTTACCCGTAGATCTCTGTGATACTAGAGGGGTTTTCTTATGCGGTCTGCTGGTTACATGTTGTACGGGGAGATCTGCTGGGAAACGGAGATAGGCGGGTGGGGCGGCGAGGATGGGTTGTGCTACTTGTGGGCAACGTCAAGATTGTGTGATGTGAGTAGTTGAGGCGGCGAGGCGGAAATTGTGCAATGGGTGAACGACCGGAAGTCGACGCTGAACAAGACGGCATGGGTAGGATTCTATGTAGATCTCTGTGAGGATGTCACAAGCGTACCGGAGATAGTCTATTTCCTGATACCCCAGACATCTCCGCCCATTGCCACGACCTTGCCATCTGCTTCCAAATCGCCTAATAGCTGCTTCACTTCTTCGGCTCCGAATGGGAATCCTCCTTGAACCATCATACGCATCATCATGGTGATGCGACCCGCATTCATATTACCCTGGTTTGCCATCATGCCCAGTATGAAGGCTGTGTAGACGTCCTTCTTCTCATAGAGCATCTCACTCTGAGATTTGACAGTGTTGTTGGTGGCGTTGGCTTGGATGGTAGCTAGTTCTTCTGCTGCAGCCGCTGCATCGGCATCGTGAGCACCAGTTTTAGACGTCGGTTTGGGGAGAGACTCGATGATAGAGTAGGTAGATGGCGCGTGGAAGCGGAGTACAGACTTTCCAACCCAGAAAGCGAGAGCTTGGGTGACGAGGCTCTCGTCCATTTCTAGCATCTCTTCTAGCTGAGATACAGTGCGTGTGATACCTTCGCCGCCCTTGTCTGAGTGTTTTGCTTCCTCGTCGGGTTGAGGTTGGAAGGCGTAGATCACACTGACTTGCCAGGGTGTGAGGTGGTCGAAGTCTTCTGTACGGTCGTCAAAGGTGAGGGTTATAGAGCCGTCGCCCAAGGCATTCATCCATCGCAGTTTACGCATGCCTTTGATACGCTCGAAACGCGACTCGTACTCCTTTTGCAACGCATCGATCTGTGCGGGTACGCGGAAAGTGTCATCGCGAAGCTGTGGCCAGAAGAACGATGATAGGATCTGTGCGTTGAGCGTTGGGCCAGTAGGTGCCGCAGTGTTGGATGCAGAAGGAGTGATGTTTCGAGTTGAACGTCCGGGTCTGCGAGGTTGTGGTGTGCGTGGCTGTCGGCCGTCTGGTGTCTGAGGTTCTCTGCTACGGTGGTCTGGCGTAACAAGTGATGTTGCGGCTGGTACGCTAATTGTTGTGCGGATACTGCCGTTGATACGCTTCGATTCCAAGACATCTCGCAACATGACCTCGCAAGCTTGTAGCTTGTCGTCACCCAAGCGGACTTTGATGAGCTCCAATAGTCGAATCTCTTTCTCATATTCTGGATCTTGACATCTAAGCAAGTGATCACCATATATGTTCTTCAGCTCGTTGATAAAGTCCTCTCGCTCCCAGAGTGTTAAGAGGAACCATATCACGTCTTCAACTTTTGACTTTTTATAGTCTGGTGAGGCGTCTTGTGGTAGAGGCTGCCAATTCATGTCGTTCCAGTTGAGTTCCTCATCAGTATCTTGCCCGTAGTTTGCAAACGGCTTTACCATCTCGCTGGCAATCTCGTACGAGAGCTCGCTGTTAGATGAGAATTTACCACCAGTTTCGTCGGTCAGGTCAGTGAGCAGACTCGATATTATGATGCGTGCTGTGTCCTCTCGCTCCTTCAGGTACCGCCTGATTGGTCTAGCTACACGCTCAAGCAGCACTCCCTTGGGTTCAAGCTCGTGGAAGGAGCGAATGATGGAGATGTAGACGTTCAGTATATAGGTCGTGGTAGCTCCAGGATGTAACAGGCGTCTCGCTATTTGCTGAGAAAAGCTCGAGGTGAGATGTTGCTTCGCGTTTGAAACCCGCAGATACTCTTTGATGTCCAGGATGGCGCCCATACTTTTGTCCCAGTGTATGACAAAATCGAATAAGTTGTCAACTCTCGCCCGACCAAGCCTAGCTAGAGCCATCTCTTGCCATGAAGCCAATTCGGTCGGCAGAATGCTACTCTGCTCGCACCGCAGACATTCTAGTACCAATTCGACGAGCGGACAGAAGCCATCCTGAATCCACAGTCTTAACTGCGGCACAACTGACTTCTTGGAATACCAGTCTACCTTCAAGTAGTGGCTTGTGATGAAAGAGTCGAGCAGCTTGTTCATGGCATGTGCGAAGGCCTCCTGCGCACTATCGCCACCGAGTCCAACGCGCTCTAGGCTTTGTAGCAAGGTGATCATTCGCTTTCTGCACTCCTGTGTCTTCTCGGGTGAAGCACTCGGCTGCATGCCATCGTGTCGGGTATATATGCGGAACAAGCGACATCCAGCGTCGTACAAGACATAGCTCAACGTCTTCCCATACCGCTGCAGCGGCAGACAATGCGCAAAGACAGCCTGTATGTCCCGGCGAAACTTCCAATCTGCTGCACTCGCAGTATCTGAGTCGGCGATCTGTGTAGGTCTGCTCGGTCGAAGGGTCGCATTACTGGCGTTCTGCTGTAATGAAGGCAACAAGTGGTCGGTGAAGGGCTGGAGGTACACGTTCTGCACCTGCTCGAGGACACGCTGCGTTTCGTCGAGGATCTCCCAGGCTCGCTTGAGCTCAACTTCATCCTCCCACAACTCTTCTAGGCCAGGTCGGATATGGTTCGCAAAGTGCAACCTGCACTCGTTCGTGTACCATTCGACCAGAGTCTCCTCCTTCTCATCGTCGCTCTTGCCTTCTCCGTTCAAGAGAAAGCCCAGGGCTTCCTCAACCTCCCTGTTCTTCTGTGTTCTAGGCGCAAAGTTGACATCTTTTGGCAAACTCAAGAATCGCGTCGCGCAACTCCATGCTATGTTGCGCTTGACTGCCCTGTGCTGTCCCTGCCCATGTGCTTGCGCTGGTGTTCGGCTCTCGGCGTTCCTCAGAGCGTACGGGCTACCGAACGAGGTCCCAGGCGCTGTATGCCCCAAATCTGGTGTCGCAATCGGCGTCGGTGTGCTGTGCGAGAAGGAGAGGACTGGAAAGACGGACGCGAAGACCAGGGTGGAATGGTCCATGGCGGACGGAGGTGCGACGGAGGCCCCACTATGCGACTGTTTGGGCTCGTGTTTGTGTACGTGGTGATATGAGAGACTTCATGGACGTGCAATCGATGTACCATCTAACGACGGGTATGTTGCTGCTACAAGTCTGCTCATCGTCGGGTCTTGGGGATTGTTGTCTGTTTGTTCGCGCAGCAGCGGTCGCGACCACCGCTCATCAAGCTCGGGCCAGCTCCAACGCGTATTCACGTGGGGTAACCGCCATGTCAAAGCATGACGAAAAGCATCTGACCTTCACCGTTGTGCGCACATCTTGGTCAAATGATGATGTTTCTCAATTTCTAGTACTATATTGCCTGCGAATACATCGAGTCATGATTCGACATTGTGCAAATACGAGAGCTTAGGTCTCGAGACTACATACCTGATGGAAAAAGTATCAAGGATATCTACCATGTACGCCTCCTGCACCGTCCCATTCCAAGCTCCATTCCATGCGTACAGAAAATGCTGCAGTAATACTATAGAACACCATGCCCGTCGTATCAGTCACATTACATCAAGGCCTCAGCACGCCGTGCCGCCTCCTAAACGCCTCAACTCGTTCCTCGTAGAAAAGTATCTCTCGAACACGTAACTTTGGACCTTTTTGCGAGTCCTGCACAAACGATTCATCGTCGCTCTCAACGTCGACATCGTCACTTGCTTCGCTCTCTGTCTCATCACCGCCGGGCGGCATAGCGCCATCGTCCATGTCATCGTCGTCTTCGTCTTCCGTAGCTTCGCTCTCGTCGTCGGATAACATCGGATCATGTGTAGCGTATGCAGATCCACTGCCATCGGCATGCATGCCATCGTGTCGTAGGTCATAATTTGATGGTCGATTTTCCAGAATCTCAAAGCACTTGGTAGATAGACCCATGTAGCAGAGCTCTATCTCCGGTCGCAAGTGCACAATGTCGAGTATCTGGTATGCGAGTTCGCGTGGATCGATATTACTGCCATGGGCGTGATCGGCGATATAAGGGATATACAGGGAGCGAATATGAGGGATATACGGGAGACGTTGGAGGAAGTGGTGCTGTACAGACGTCAGTCGCATTTCGTGAAATTGTAATGAGGCGCAACATACCCAGTCTTTGTAGTCGATGGACACTGCGAGTTCCCGCAAGCTGTTCATACGGCCGCTTGTTATGTATGTCAGGATCTCGCGGTTCAGCATCCACCGTCTCCACCTTGAACTATTGGTCGTGTGTCCGTCTGGGCTCTTCTCTCCACTGTCTATCATTAGTTTCTTCAAACTTCCTCGATGTCTCCGCAATGGCCCCTTGTAGATCGCATCTACTGTTACCGTAGACGAGTAAGAGCGGCCTTCTTGGAGAAAGAGCACTTCAAGACTATTCGGCGCCAGTGTCTCTTTGAGAAAGGTGATCAGCGAAGGAGACACTGTATTAGTGTGTATTCGCTTGAGGTTGAGCTGGTATTCTGATCGAAGGGTGTAGGAGGCCTTGTACGCCTTGGATGAAGACGGTGAGCCAGGGTAGGGGGGGCGAGGGGTGTATGTTCTCCGTAGTATTTTCCACAGTTGTTCGTGATTGCTGCAGTGAAGAAGAGTCAACGTCGATAGGATCGACCAATCGAAGGCTCTGCGAAGCACTGGGACGGAGAGAGGAACGCGTTCGAGCTCCAGTACTTCAAGTTTCAGTTTGCCAGTCAGCCGCGGCTCATCTTCTGAGCCAGGAGTCTCGTCACGAGATGGAGGTGTCTTTGCAGTGACTCTCTCCGTACCAGGAGCCTGCGCAGTCTGTCCAGAACCAAACGGCTGATTGTCATTGAACAGACTAACGCCCTCTGTTATGGAGTTATCTTCCATCGGATTACCGAAATGATCCACATCCTGGTCCGGGTCGCGTTCTTGTAGTGAGAGCGAGGCTATGGAGGGCAGGGGCAAGGAGGCTGCCGATTTGGCTGGCGTTGCTTCTACTGATCGCTCTGTGACGCCGGTAGCGCTGGACTTTTGGGTTGGAGGTTCTTCCGAATGGCGCATGTTGTGTATGCGGCCGACGAGGATGCCGAGAACACCTCCTAGCCGTTTCTCTCCTATTGAACACGCAGCGGTCGATGTAGCGTTGTAGTCGACTTGTTGAAGACCTTCACCCTCCCAGACGGTCACCCAGTCCCGCTGCTGTGCATGGGCTGCGATACCGATCCGTAGTTCGCGTAGTTTCTTCTGGGATCTTGCGATCAAAATGCTCATCTCGTCGAGGTAAGGCAACTCGTCGATGTCCAAGACACTCAAACTCTTGAGCGCAGGTATGGCAGAAAAGGTAGGGTGTTCGACTCGATCTAGCGCAGACATGCTACTCGGTGCGTACGGGGGTACCACAACAACGGGGGCTTGGACGGTGCCAAGTCCACTCGGATGTGTAGCGTTCGGGGGTGGAGGGAGGTTTTGATTGTTGAGTATCATGGGTGGTGCGGGCGGCGGGATCGGCGCGTCGATTGTGTTGTCGTGCCATCGTATCCAGAGGCGGTCCAGACGGCATTCCTCACCGTCACTCCGGTGGGCGAGACTCGACAGCGCAAGCCAGACATCGCGAAGCACACCCGTAGGCATATCCCACACGAACGTCTCCAGATTGATCATGCGCGCAATCGCAAGCGCCACCAAGGTCCCCAGCATCTTTCCGCCTTCCTTGGTGATCATGTATTCCTGAACCCATGCCTGCGGTCCATTGCCAAGAGAGAACTTCTTGGTAAACTGTCCGTAGTAGTTGCCAAAGCGCCGCTGCGGAACAGGGTATGGGTTGGCGGCAGTCCTCAGCAGTGCGGTCGGCGTCTGTCCCTGCAGCCTCAGCCGGTTCTGGTGGGGGAAGCAGTCGTCGCCCATGACCAGCGTCGCGAGGCCATAGGTGAGAGCATCGACGCCAGCGCGAGGCTCGTTGTGGGTGCTCTCGTCGGGCCACACAATGTCGAAACGCGAGTATATGCATGGAATCGTGAGTCGATGGAGGGCCGAGTGACAGAGGCACAGCGAGGTGAGGTCGTTGGTGTGTGGGAGCTGTTGAGGTGCACGTCAGCATCGAGCCATGGCCGTGCCGCATGACAGGGTGCAGCGCATAAGGCGTCCCTACTCACCTGGTGTATAATTTCTTTGAGGATGTCCATGGGCAGATCCAGCAGCTTCAGCGGCCCCTTGGTCGCCTTCTCTTTCCCTTTGGGTTCCATGGCCTGCTCAGCTGATCCCGTCGCATTCACCACACTCGGCGCCGGGGCACTCGTCCGCGCACCCTCGGCGTGTCCCTGCATGTCGCCCGTCTGCGCGTCGTCCTGCGCGGGCGAGAAGGAGCGGGCGGCGTTTCTGTCGGAAGGTTGCGGCGACGCAGTGGTTGGAGTGCCGGGTGTTGAGAGTGGGGAGTCGGCCATGATGGTGCGTCGACGGCGAGTCGGTGGGGGGCATATAGGCTCCCGGAGGAGGGTAGGAAGCCAGGTGCAGAGACAGCACGGAAATCTGCTTCTCACATGGGCCCAAGGTTTGCCAGCAAGTCGAGAGGTGGGAGAGTTGTATCAGACCCGTCCATCGACGTGGTTGGCCAAGAGACCCTGGATCCCGGTGCACATCCGCCTTACCTTTTGCATACCCACTCCGTTCCCTGTACAACCCGCTGCGGCCGCTTACGCCGCAACTCGCGACTACGCTTTGCGCGGCAAACGTCACGGCCACATTACGGGATCTCTTCTTGAACACAGCGCGAGTTAAATTTTTGATCATTTTGACAGACTAGCATCCAGCCAGTATGCAGGAACGCTAGAAAAGTGACCATGGTACTATATGCATATGGCTACGAGACGTCTCACATTTCTTTCGCCAGCGGGTATATCCATACTCAAACTCCGTGACCATTGGCCCACACGACAACAACAACACCGACAAATACCAACACATTAACGCCATATTCCAGGGGTATTTCAACTCCGCTGCACATTCAATGCTGTCTGTCCGCGCTCTGGGTCTGTCATCTTGATGATCTTGACATCGGACGTTTGCGTGACATTACTCATCGACTGTGGAGTGATGAAGATGAACTGTCGCCCAATCGAGCGTCGAGCAGCCTGGATGATCATATGCATACTCCTTTCGCGGTTGACGCTGTCCATGAAGACGTCGAATTCGTCGAGGCAGCGGATAGGTGAGCCCATTGCATCCCACAGGGAGAGGAGAAGACACACGGTAGAGTACGACTTCTCACCTCCCGAGAGGGTCTTTGTCTGTCTGCCGTCTCCGCTTCGCTCCATGATATCCGGTTGAACCTGATAGAATTAGCGCCGTGTGCGAGTCGAACTGATGTCCAGACTTACATGGATGTCAAGAAGAGCCTTCTTGTGGTCGATGCTAAGTGTACCTCTGAACTTGCGCTCACTCAACAGATAGTTGAACGTGACTCGCGCCCGAACAGAGATGCCAGATCTGAATTGCTTCCACCGGTTGCGCCGGTTGTCAAGCGTAGTGATGAGTTGCTGCGCCGGATCAGCAAGAGTCATTATGATACGTGTGATCAAACTTACGTTACGTAAACCTCTTATGTCTTCAAACTCCTTCATTGCATCGTGGTGCTTCTGCTTCGCTTCAGTTGCCGCCCGCGTAAGGTCCAGCTGTGATCCACCGAGCTCCCGTTCAGCCTCTTCCCTGGTTTTCGCCATTTGAACCATCCTCCGTTGTAGGTCTTCGGAAGTTGAATTGGGGGGGACGAACACACGCTCACATATGCTCGTCGCACCCTCAGTTACTTCGGCGAGGCTTTGTTGCGACTCCAAGAGCTCTTCTTGCCAGTTTTTCTTTACATTTTCAGCTTCGGCAACCTGCTCGATGGCTTTGTTCTTTTCCTGGAGCTCTTCTTGTCGTGTGCCCTGAAGAGTTCGAACTGTCACGTGCGCCTTGTCGAGCCGGGACCGGAGATCAGCAACAAGCTTCTGTGCAGCTTCCATCTCCTGCTTGTTCGCCCTATTCTCGTCGTTGAGTTCGATCTTTCGCGTCACCACATCTTCGTAGAAATTCATGGAGTTCTTCAACTCTTGTTGAGCTTCCGCAAGCTCTGACTCCCGCACTTGGATAGCTGCTTCGTCGGGAGTTGCTTTCTCCAGTTCGATTTCAAGTCTTTCCAATTCCCTGGAAGCAGTTTGGGAAGCAAGTTTCAGATGTTTCTTCTGGCGTTCGTGGTCCTGTAACTGAGCCTTGCATTTGTTGACCTCATCATGCCGCTCACTGGACTGCTGCTGCAAGGCCTCAAGTTGTCCCCTGGCCTGGGCCAGATTCTTCTCTTCTAGTCTGTGTATGCTATTAGCGAATGATCTGATATTGAAGCGCCATACGCACTGGATTCGAGTATCTTTGTCCACCTGCATACGCAGAGCTCCGGTATACGGTGCGATCGGACTGTTGTTGATACCTCCGCCACTGTTGTAGACAAAGACACGACCTTTGGTTGTGTCGCCATCCGCAAAGGTAAAACACATCTTGACGTTCGTAGTAGGCGGCCCGCGGTTGAACATAAACTGAGCGCCTTCGTCCATGTTCTCAATGAGCACGGTTTGCTCGATTGACTGGTTGATGATGAGCTGATTTCGAACAAGATCGTCGTCAAACTACGCGATAGTTAGTGAAATACTTCTATGTTGTGGATGTATAAGGCATGTCTACCCTAAGTGCCTTCATCCATGTGGTAAGATTTTCTGCGGGCTCATTGCCATCGGTGTTTATAGGCGTCCTCTTGCCAATGTATATCGGGGCAGACCTGACATCGTTAGCGTTGTTGATTAAGCAGAAGATGGCGCGCACCAGCCAACCCTTTTCATAAGGGCTGATAGTATATTCTGGTCTGGCTTGCTAGTGACGACGAAGGCGTTCAGCGTTTGACCGAATTGCTTTTCAAGAATTCCGCCCCAATCCTGCAAGCGCAGCTTCACATGACGGCCCATGGGCCCAACTGGTTTCTCCCGGAATCTGTGCTCGGACTCGATCGCACGGAGTAGCTCGCTCAGCCTTTGGCGATTTTGATACCCATCGTCCCAATTACTCCGACCTGATTGCATTCTTTCGATGGATGCCCGTATACGTGCAACTTCTTTTTGAGCATCGTCTACTTTTCGATCTGCTTCGTCCTGCTCCTTTTGAGCAGTCGCCAGTTGGTCTTGTAGCGCTGCAAGTCCAGTATCATGGCCCTCGAATGCTAACCTGGCAGTCTCGCACTTAACCTTGGCGTCATCACGCTCTCGAATCTTTTCTGCGTGGCGGCCGTTGTCTGCTTCAGCCTGCCGTTGTCGGTACTGTGCAATCTCTGCTTCCAACTTCTGCACATTCTTTTGCCTTTCCGTCACTTCACCTTGTGCAATCCTTTCATCAGCTAGTAGCAGCACGAGTTTTCCCTTGACTTCCTGGAACTTTGCTTTGGCATCAAGTGCCTTTTGCTCTGCTGGCTCCATCTCAGTCGTGAGGTCGGTGACGTTTTGTTTGGCGGCTTCGTGGGCCTGGTCCGCCAGCTCGTAGGCCTTTCCTGCATCTTCTACACGTTGTTGTAGGGTTTGTATGATTCTCTCGGTGTCTGCGAGTCCGTTCTCATTGTGCGCAACATCATCTTCGTGTTCACGAACCGTGGCCCATGCTGCTTGTCGAGCAAATTCCGTTTCCTTGTCTCGCATCGTCTGTAAACTTGCCGCTTTTCTGGCTTTCTTCTCCAGTGCTTCCATTTCGCGCCGTAGAGTCGTGAGGTCGGTTTCTTTAACCTCGGCTTTCGTGTTCATTACTTCCAAAGATTGTTCGATCTGCTGATAGTCTCTGTTCAAGTTCTCCAACTGCGTGCCCTGGAGGAAGAACTTGTACTTGTCTTTTGGCGTGGAGTGGTTCAGAAACTGTCTTGCCATGTCCTGTGTCAGGACGTTCATCGGATTGTCAATCTGCATGGAGAAGGCGTCCAGGATGTCTTCGAGCTCCGCTTTCTTGTTGGTGACGAGTTTGTTGTTCACGTTCTTGAGCTTGAAGCCTGAAGTTCCGGCTCTGTTGAAGTGTCGTTCCACGATGATCGAATCGCCGTACTGCGCGGGCTTGTAAGCGAGTGGCCCTTGGTTCTTGATCTTGACAGTCACGGAGGCATGGTCTTTGCCCTCCTTGATGAGACTTTTGAGATTCTGGGCACGATTTGTAGCGGTAGCCTTTCCGCCCAGGCAGATTGTGAGAGCGGTGAGCACGGCGCTCTTTCCGCTGCCGTTGTGTCCGATGATGAAGTTGATCAGAGGCCCCAGGGTTACTGTCAAATGTTCATGACACATGAAGTTGATGCACTGGATTTCTTCGATAATCCCAGAATCCGTCGCGACGTTTTCCCTGTCTGCAGTTGCCCGATGCTCTTTCTGCACCTGCTGTGTCGCCCGTATTTCTCGTTCGCGCATGTGTTCGCCTTCGTCATCGGAGGAATCGCTGCCGCTGGCTACATTGGAACGCTCGTCGTCCGAAGATTGATCGCTGCCCTCGGATTCAGATTGACGGGGTCGCTTGTTCTGGGCGATGTTAGCATGCGTGCCGTTGGCTTCGGGGCGTTTGACATACGCGACTGTTACTGCCTGAGCCGTTGGGATCAAGCCCATCTGTGAGAGCGCGAGAGCGCTTCCCAGACATGACTGCGACCACAAGCCAGAGGATCGACAGGCGCGGGTGGGCTGGAGGTACGGTTGCAGGTGGAGTTTGCGAGTGAGGTAATCTGAACGCGCTCCTTCCCCGCTGAGCCGTTCAGGAACCGCGCTAGCGTCCGTGCATTGTCCAGCGAATTCACCCCCACGGTACTATCACGGCCAACGGCTCTCATTAATATTTACGGGAAGAAATCACTCGGACTGAAGACCGAAGCGAGGTGAGAGAAGACACAAGCGACGCTTTTGGATCGCTATTTGGTCATAGCCTGAGAAGACCTTGACTTCACTGCGGATTTATGCTGGCACGTGACACCGCGTCGACGCGCGCGATCTAGGAACTGCCCCGGTAGCTACTCTCGTCCCGAGTAATTCCAGGCGATTTCGCATCGCCATGGTCTTGCGACAGCCCATACTATTCGCACGTAAGACTCAAAAGAAGTTGTACAGTTGGATTGCACTACCACGGCCTGTTGGCAGCAGTGAAGATACGACTACGGTGCACGTTAGCTCGCATCCATGCACATCACGATTTGATCTCCCTGCATGCCATTGATCACAGTTCTGTCTTGTCTGATTGTATTTCGTCTATACTTAAAAGTCGCCAATGCCGCTTCACGTGTTCCGAAGATGGGTATATCGAGTGTTAGTACTGCGACCGCTCACTACTATGCAAGATCAAAACTCCGCTATGCAAAACGTCATCCAAATCGCGCTGTTCCAGCGCTCCAAAATCTACATGACGACCTGTTGGAGGTTAGCAAACAATTCTTGGTGCATACCGGACGTGCAACTTACACAATCGCCCTCCTTGGGTGCCTGCCCTATGCCCATTTCATCAAATGTCTTGGGACCCTTGCCTGCCGCCGAGGAAGCCGATGAGGCTGGCTTAGGCGGTGTAGGTGTGGCCGGCTTGTTCGCTTGTACTGGCGCAGGCTTCGGAGGTGGCTGCTGCTGTTGCAACGTCTGCACCCTGTTAGGCTTGGGCATGTTGTCGTATCCGCTGGGACGTCCTGATGAGCCCGGCCGTGAGGAGGGCCGAGATCCTTGCCCTGGCGTAGTAGTCGAGGGCCTGTCCATTCTCGAAGAGGTTCTACTCTCCTGGCCCGGTTGAACGGTAGATGGACGGGTATGCTGGCGAGGCTCGAGAGGTGCAACGTACCCGATATCGGGCAGAGTGGGCGCTTTCTTAAGTGGCGCCCCCTGTTGTTTCTGCAGCTTGTTACGTCCATCTGGTGCACTGTATCCGATATCTGGAGGCTGCGTGGTTGATGGACGGGGTTGCGCTTCCGGGCGCTGAGCACTCGGCCCTCCAGGTTGTCTGTAGCTTGCAGGTCCTCCTTGTGGCAGCGGCGTGCCACGGCCACCACTTGAAGGACGGCCGCCACGCCCTGGGCCCATATTATCTACGCTCGTGTGAGGGCGCATTGGCATCGGCCCCATATCATAACCTGGCCCGGGGTTTGGGCGCGGGCTGCCGCGGCCGTAGGGATCGTTTGGAGGGTAAACGTTGGGATTGATGTTGAACGCTGAGGATACAGGTCGAGTACTAGAAGCTCTCACCTCTGGCGCAAATCCGCCCGCGATACCTGGCCGTTGGGGGCTCAGCCGAGGAGGCCCATTGTCCATAGGATATGGCGCTGCTGTGGAAGGACGATCATAGGGTGCCGACATGGGCGCGTTTGAGATCATTGGAGGCTGGTCAGACATGGGGTATGGCGTTGTACTATCGCCCCTGGCTGGCAGTCGGCCACCTGGGTAGCTGTCACCGTAATCGGAAGGGCTGATGTCGTTGATCGACGGCATGGGAGCGTGTGATTTCTGCAGTCTCGCCGGCCGCTGGCCTCGCATGGAGCCGTGCTTTGACTTGATCATGTTGATGGCAACGTTCTCGTGGTCCTTCTTCGATAGTGTCCGCGACAACTTGGAGATGCTCTCTATACGCGCAGACGCGTCCTTGTTGCCGTTCTTCTCGGCCTTGTCGTACCATTCGAGCGCTTTGTCCAGGTTGACAGGTGTGTTCATGCCGATCTCATGGAAGTACCCCATGGCGAACTCGGCAGTCGCAAGGCCGGCTGCGGCGGCACGTTGCGCGTATTGGTATGCCAACTCTTCGTTCTTGTTGAACTCTCCCTCGTGCCCGCAGAGGAACCACTTGCTGATAGCCATATCTGCCTCGGGCTCACCCTGCCTAGATGCGAGCGCGTTGTAGTGCAGCGAAAGGGTGGGATTGAACTCACAGCCTAGACTGCAAAGCTCGTACGCAGAACCCATTTTCAGCTGAGCCTTTGCGAATCCGAGGTAGGCAGCTTTCTCGATATTCTGTCTTGCACCCTTCTCGTCGTAGGGCAGAAACATTTCCGGTACGTTGATCTGAGGCAGCTCTCGCGCCTGCAGCATGCCCAGCACGTAGGCACCCTGCGGCGCATTCTCATCCGCAGTAGCCGCAGCCTGCTTGATGAGATGCACTCCCCTCGCAAAGTCTTGTGGTTGTCCGTGCTGTCCGAGTAGCGTCATCATACCAAGGCGGTAGTTGGAGGCTGAGTCACCTTGTTCCGCACCGGCTTTGTAGTTCTGCAGGGCCTTGATCGGGTCGTTCGACTGCTCGAACTGCATGCCCATCCGGTATTCGGCCCTCGCATATCCCTTTGCAGCCGCGCGGGAGTAGCACCTGAAGGCCTCCTTCTTGTCTGCGCGCATGCCAAACTTGCCAAACTCCAGCCACATGCCCCGCATGAAGGTCGCTTTCGGATGGCCCTGGTCGGCCAGGAAGGTGACTACGTTCATGGCATCGAGCCGCAGCTGGTGCTCGACCTGTGGCGTTGCCGGCCTCGCGCCCTGGATCTCTGAAATGCGCTGCTCGTGCAGCTGCGCGGCGTCTACGTACTGCAGCGCGTCTTGGGCCCATGCCAGCTGCATCTCCGGGTCGTTGGAGTTGAGCACGGGCAGGCGCGCATTCTCCAAGACGGCCTCTTTCTCATCGTCGGACGGCGGCACGTTCGGGGGCTTGTTGGGGAGCTTGGGGAAGGGCGAGAAGTTGGGCGAATCGTGGCTCTGGGCAAACTGGTTGTAGTCGTGCGACGGCTGCTGCTGGACCGACTGCGGCTGCACGTTGGGGGGCTGGCGGAAGGCAGAGGAGATGCTCGCTTGCCGGGCGGGCCATTGGTCGTTGTGGACGGGCAGCTCGTTCTGGTAGCTCGCCTGCCGCGGCGGGAAGTTGGGGTGCTGTGACTGATTGTAGCTCTGCATGGGGGACATGGCGCCGTTGGTACCACGAGGGCCGTTGGCTTCCAACTCCAGATGCGCGATGTTTTCCTGCATGTTCTCGGGCACTTCGGGCATGATCCTACCGCCAAATCTACGTCAGCCGCAATTTCAGGGCATGCACATGGCGATGGGCTAGAACGAACCGCTGAGGCGCAGGCGAGATGACTTCAGGCGAAGGAGCCGGCATATAGTAGTCATCGAAACCTCCTGGCACAAAAGTAGCCCCCAGCTTGGGCTGGCCTTGGTGGTAGCTCATTGTCGTGGTGCGATAGGGTATGCGCTGCGGTGCTCAGATATAAGCGTCAGCCGTTGTCCAAGGGAAGCCGTCTTCGATGCACGTTGCCGCCTGGCCCCAGGGACCGTTCCGCGCAGCCCTCATCGAGGCCGCCATGCATGCCGAATGACGCGTGGAGCAGGAAATGAACGTACCTTAACTTGGTGGGGTGTGGCCCTGAGTCGCCGTCGCTAAGTGCAGACTCGCCGGCAACCCTTGCGATCTGTCGGATATCGTATACGAGAGCGGGCGATCTTCGTAGTCGTATATGGTGCAACTATCTCGCCGGGCGCGGTTGTATAGGCAGTCGAGAGTGGCGGCGGTGCAGGTTTGAGGGGGGAAAGAATAAGTCTAGGGAGAGATTCGAAACGACCGACGAGTCCGTTTGCTGAAACAGGCGCTGGAGAGTCGTGTAGTCCTGGGGTTCTGCCGTGTGTGAAAGGTGCGTTGTTTGACGTCAATGGCCGAGTGAGTTCCTCAGGCTTGCACACATGTGCACTCTAAGGGTCACAAGAACAGGAGCGAAGGATCCCGAAGGTGGTGACCGGCATCATTAACGATGTCGCCCCCCTTCCTGTCCTTCACAGTTACTATAAATGTTTCGACACACGTCTCGGAAATCAGCCTCCGAGTTCCCACCACTGCGCCATTCACTCAGAGGCTGTGCAGTGACGTTGGCGTTACTCGAACCACCACTTTCAGCCTGTGTAGACGGATCCGCGCAGGCCACATCCCGGATCTAACGGCAGGGTAAGAAGACCGTTGCGGAGATGAATATCAAGAGGCCACGTACTCGGGCCCAAGAATGGCTTGCGCGGCTGCGTGCATTCTTGCGGACGATCTGAGCTTCAACCACATATCTACTATCACGGCACGCGGTTTGTCACGTAGTATGAAGTGTTCTCTTGCTGGATCATTCGTAATTCAACTTCTTCGTGACAAGGTGAAGACTAGATCGCGTGGACACAGTGGCGAGGCGACTGCTGTCTACATGACTAGAAGAAAACCACAAGGCGGTAAATATCGCTTCCTGCTCGAAGCACCCGCGATGGCGAAGTATGCAAGCAAGGAACCCGGCGCGACATCTAGTGAACCATGACATCCGCACCAGGCTGTTGCTGCTGCGGGGCACCTCCTGGCTGTTGTTGGGCTGGCTTGTCACCGCTGGCAGCGCCCGCCTCACCCTCGTCCATCTCCATGTCGTCATCTCCGCCCTCCTCACCCTCTTCCTCCTCATCGTCTTCTGAGTCCTCGATATCGATCTCCTCGCTGCCGGCCTCGGACTCAGCGTCGTCGTCAGCGGCGGGGCCTGCAGTGTCCTCGGCACCTGCCATGGCGGCATCCTCACCCTCGGCGGCGACACCTTCACCCTCAGCCTCTTCGGCCTCCTCCTCTTCCTCTTCCTCGATACCGTATTGGTCGCCGTCGGCGGTGAGGTCGGCCTCTGGCTGCTCAGGGGGGAACTCGGGGGGTGCAGACTCGTCGGAGTCCCTGAATGGGTTAGCACTGCCAGAATAGCACCAGTGTCTGTAGCTGCGTACCACTTGATGGCGAAGCGCGTGACTCGCGGCTTCTCTGCCAGGATCTGCCTCTGCACCTTCTCAATGACGGGCTTGGTAGGCGGGTCCAGTGCCAGCGCCTCGTCTGTGTACTCGTTGTTCACATAGTATCCGACACGCACAAACTCGCGCTCATCGTAGCTGCAGCTGAGCAGGATGACTGTGACACCGATGATCTCGCTGTTGGGGATGCGCGTGAGGTTGGGAGCATCGGCCTTGAACTGGAACTTGTTGACGCCAATGGGGAGGGGGCCGACGAGGACAGAGTCGAGTTCCTGATCATACTCGTTTCTGCGGGGCATTGATCAGACGTGTTCACGAGCAGGAGCGGCAGTGGACTTACGAGGTCGCAGAGCCAACGTAGGTCAATTTCCACTCGAGATCTAAATTGCCGTTAGTCACCGTGATTCTTCTTGATGCTGGGCGCACCTACCCTTCTGTAGTTGCTCGAGACACTCAAAGGTGATCTCAAACTCGTACGGCTCGTCGAAGCGCGCGGGGTTGTTCTTGACCTCCACACCGAGAAGCGACACGACAGACATTTTGAAAGCGGAAGTGATGAAGCGAGAATAAAGGCAGGTGAGACGGTCGGTATGGACAATGTGGTGGGATTGAGAATTGAGAGGCGTGCGTGGTGGGGACTCTGCAAAAGGCGGCAGGAAAAGGTGTTTGTTATGGAAGCGGTGAGGACGTGCGTTAGATAGATCGCGGCGGCAACGATCAGTGGATCTTTGTCCTAGGCTGTCGCGGGTCGCGTTCAACTAAAAGCGTGACCAGGCGTTACGCGTTCGCGTCAGAGCCGTGTCCTACATATCTTCCACGCCTGAAGAGAACCCGGAATAACCCACCAGGCATCGCATCGCTCCGTGCTTTGTTCCAGGCCTATCATGTACTGATACTGCGATGATTCTCGCGTCTGAGTAGTCTTGATACGTACATAGGTAGCGAGACGGATCCAGTCGACTGCATTAGCTTCACCCCAGGGCTGCATCCAGGAACGTCGCAGCTACGGTCGAGGCTATCTTCAGCATTTGGAAAAGGGTCAGTCTCCCCCTGATTTAGTGAGCGGTCGCTCGCCAAGTATGAAGCCATGCTACCAAGCCACATGTCACAATCAGGCGTTGTGTTCAGGCCGGAGGCAACTGAATGTGTCGCAATGTGCCGATATTAGTACTTGCTAGACTCCAAGGAACGAATTGTCACGCAAAAGCCTCTGCTTCTTCTCTACAGTCATGTAAGATAGGTTTGGCCAGATAATGACTAGGGTAATGACGCTGACAAAGACTGATCCGCCGTAGTCGATGTATCACGGAAGCGCTAAAGCGGGGCGGGCACCTGGGCAGTCCTGCTAGGTCGTAAGCAAGCAGCCACCACGTTTCCTTCCAAAAGTCGTGGAGACGTCTTGAGTTCATGCAAGCAGGGCATCAACTTCATGTGCACGTCCTCTGACGAAACTTGGCACGAAACGTAGCTTGGTATCTACGTGGCATGGTCTTACGCCTGAACCATCCTAAACTTCCGAAGCATACCTACCTACGTAGGTACCATTCCGGAATCCAACATCCATAAGTTCCCAATAAAGTGGAGACCGGGGAAGTGAGTAACGTATTGCATGCCCTGTTCGATCCTTCGTGTACCGTGTCGCTAATCGCTGCGCAGAGACATTGCATCGGATCTTACGTCCGTAAGGATTCCGGCTTTCCACTACCAAGCTTCAACAGCACCTCAGTCATGTCGAGCCCATCGTTGTCGAACCAGAACGGATCTCAAGCTTCCCCACCAGTCGAAGTCGATAAGAGGACACAGCAGCCTGCACCGCGCGTTCGCCGCAGGAATCGACTCATCACTTCTTGTCTCGAATGTCGACGGCGGAAGTTGAAGTGCGACAAAGGCCACCCATGTACACATTGCACCAAAAACACGCGACAATGCGTTTTCATTGCCTCCGGACTTGATGCAAATGCTCAGGCAAAGCTAGCCGAGGTTAAAGAGCAGATGGGTCGTTTGGAGAGGAGCCTTGAAGAAGATGTTGCGCGCAAGACAGAAATAAACTTGAGAAATACTGCAAGCTTTTCTAGGGTTGGTACACTCCCTGGTCAGGAACAGTCAAGCGACCAAGAAGACGACGAGGACACCAAGGATCTCCGGCCGACACATCTCGTTACTGAAGATGCAGCTTACTATGAGCCTGACGACGATGTCAACGACGACATGGTCGATCTGGGCTTTCGAATGGGCAGAGTTCGCATCACAGAACGCATTGGGGGACTTGTTCGTCCAAGATTGTCGGATGAGGTGAGTCTCCACGTGTTTAGCATGTCGGATCAAACTGACACCTTCCTCGTAGCTTGCTACAACACTTAAAGAGTTACCAGATCGCGAAACTCCGTCTCTGTCTGCCATCGAAGAAGATGCCGTAAATTGGTTAGCACCCACACAAGACTATGTCGCTCCATCTTCAAACTTTGTGTTGGCGTCCGGAATCGACCAAACCGCTCTTGAGTCACATCTGCCTGCTCGGGTCGTGGTTGATAAACTACTCTCTCAGTATTGGGTTGCGGTGCATACCATAGCCCGGACCGTACACCGCCCTTCATTCGAGCGACAGTATCAGAACTTCTGGATCAGAGTCAACATGGGCATGGAGCCTCGCGCATCTTTCCAAGCAGTGCTCTTTGCAGCTTTGCTAAACTCAGTCGTTTCAATGACCGACGACATGGTGCAAGTCGAGTTTGGTGTTGAAAAGCAAACCATGATAGACAGCTTCAGGGAAGGGACGGAGGCAGCGCTTGCGCGAGCCAACTTCCTACGCACTACAAAATTGGAGACAATTCAGGCTTTCGTGATGTACCTCGTAAGTCTACCGTCTTAAAGCGGGTACACGACAATTTACACTAGTCGTGACCGTTGACTTCACCAGAATTTGCTAATAACCTCTTATAGATTCCGCTATGTCGCAACGAAGTATCTCGCGCCCACTCTGCACTAACTGGGTCACTTATTCGCTTGGCTGAATGTATGGGATTGCACCGGGACCCGACGACCTACAGCTCCTCGCCGGTTGAGATCCAAGTACGGCGTCTCATATGGTACCAAATATGTTTTCTGGATCTACGTACTTGCGAAGCTGTTGGCCCACGTCCGCAAATTCGGCTCGACGACTATGACACTCGCTTTCCGCTGAACATTGACGATGTTGATCTCGACCGTGCTGAGCGTGGCGAGGGCGAAATAGACGTCAGTAAAGATCGCAATCACTTCACCGACATGACTATTAGCCTCATGCGATTTGAAGGATACGAGATGCATCGCTTCCTTTGGACCGAGCGTCCAAAATTGGATCGCAAACGCGCTGACGGAAAGAGCGAAGTCACAATCACTTCGCTTCTGTCGCGAGTTCAGTCATTCCAAGCGGCTATGGAAAAGAAGTACCTTCCCATGCTGTCCAAGACAGAGCTATTACACGTTCTAGCGTCAGAGCTATACGGCATCGTCTCGAACCGCTTGTATATTTCCATCTTACAGAAGTACATTACTTCTGCTCGCAGCCGAATGCCGGAGCGATTACGACAATTGACACTAAGCGCAGCGACCATGATTCTGGAACATGGCATGGCAATTGAGCAGCATCCAGTGCTATCTTCCTGGGCATGGATCGTCGGTGCTCTCCATCAACACCACTGCGCGCTTCTTCTCGTAAGCGAGATTTACGTAGCAAACCCGGAACCAGCGATGGAACAGCGAATATGGAAATGTCTGGACTACTCGTTCAATCTACCCACTGGACTATCCAACGTTGAGAAAACGAGGATGGTTTTGGAAGAGCTCGTCGGCAAGACGAAAGCCTACTCTGCCTTGAAAAGAGTTCGTGTTCCTGCCGACATGCCGCAAGCAGGCCTGGAGCCTCGACAACGCGTACAGAGGGAGGAGGGCGGACGTGATGGAAGCACGCAGTCGGAGCCGAGTACTTCTGGTCCACTTTCGCATTTACTGAACAGCAATGCAAACCTGCAAAATCTCGTACCGCCTTCGCCGTCACCACCACAGACTTCTCAGGTTCAGTCCACGTTAGTACCCAGGCTCAACACGTTTCCTGGCGCTATGCCGACTGTAGACTGGGGTACCATCGACATGCCAGCGACAGTATCTGTTTCAACCTACGACGTCATTCCTGGGAATAGTCCAGGCAATCTGATGCCAACCACCGCCCAGCAAGGTGAAAGTAGTAATAGTAGTCCGATTTCTACCATGTACGAGGGTGGAATAGCAGCTGGTTCTAACGGTAACACTGCGATGGACGCTATCAACGACATCGATTGGGTAAGTAACACTCTCGCCCCACCACACACTGGCATTGCTAACGATGATGTAGAATGATATCGAGGAGATGTTCGGTGATGCTGAGATGGGGGCGGGCAATATGCTTATCCCGCCTTTCGCATTTCCTTCTTTCTCAGCTTCGAATCTGCAGTGGCCGGCTTCGGGTCGAATGCAGTAACCTCATATGGTACTATAAGCACCAATATCAACTCCGTTGTCGTATCACGCATCACTCCATAAATCATTGGTGACAGGTCGTCATACCCGGTTCAGTGTTCAGTAGTGGTTTGCTGTTGCAGCGAAGGGTTTGGTACGTTGTATTTAGCACCAACTACCTACTCTTTCACATACGATCACAAGCGTTCCTCCATCCATCGTTTCATGCTAATTGTAACTTCTCGGTCGCTTTTGATTCCACGAGCTGATATACTCAGCACCGGCCCGTGTTAGGGTCAGACCTACAATTAGACGTTGTTAGCTGTTTTCGTCCGTGCAAAGCTAACTGTGTGTATACAAAAACTTACCGGAAAAGCCAGTCAGCAGTAACTTTCTCGCCGCCGGCTTGGCAGCCATTAACCTCGTCGGTCAGTCGCTTAATGCAGTCTTCTTTGTTGAGGGTCAAGCCGCCTCGGCCTTGCCAACCCACAGCGAAATCAAACTTGATGCCCGCGTACGGGCATTCGGCGCAAGCGTACTTGGTTTCGCCCTGATTGAAATAGCCTGCGAACCTACCGCTGTTACAAAGGTCCCTGATAGCACCCCTAGCCGCATCTTTGCAGGCTTCGGTGGCCCATTTCTGGCCGCTGTCAGGAAAGCAGCGGGCCATAGTGACGGTGGCCGAAGTCAAGATAACGAGGAGTGTAAATCTCTTCATTGTGAAGATGGTGATCGAAGCAGAGTCTGGATTGAATATTGTAGGGTGATGACTCGAGGCTTGACGGCGTTTGGAAGCTTGGCTCTTCTACGGGTCAATCGGTGAAGATTAGAACGAAAGTCGCTCTCTTTGGAGTGACTGGCTGAAACAGTCTTGGAAATGTGTTCCGTGCAATTGCTATATAGACTAACCTTGAATTAGCACACGGTGGACAAAGCGCATTGGACCGCGGAGTGACTTCACAATGTCGGAAAGCTTGGTGTGTCATCCTGCAGGAAAGCGTCTTTCAGTGAGAGAAAACGATTCCATTGTATTGAGTTCAGGGTGCCTGTGAAACGTTTTATCACCGCGGTTGTTCCGTTACAAGTGGATGAGCGTTGACTACTCAGCGAACTATCTAACTTAGGATGACTGACGACCCACTACTTCTAACCAGCTTCTCCATCAGAAATAATTCTTTACAAAGGCCTCGTGTACGAATATTACATCAATCACAAGCACACCGCGCTCCCTGGATTCATCTGACAGTGCTGGCCCGGCTCTCCGACCTTACAGCTCCCACCGGACGGACAACTTTGTAGCGTCCACACTCCACAATCTGCTTTCACCTGTCCGCCGTTGAACGGACATGCCTCCCTGATCGCTTTGAATGGGTTGGTACAAGCATTCTGAACATCTGGCTGAGACTTCCCTTTCTCCGTATACAACAGGTTGCAAAGCTCTGGGGCGTTCGCGTCCACGGTGAACGTTGCGTCGTAACGATTGTTGTTTTTGGGATCGCCATTTCCCCCTGAGTCGGCCCCGACTTGCGTCCAATTTGGTTCAGTGCCGGCACAGAATGTGCTGATTCGCTCATCAGTCATCACTATGGAGACGATTCGATCCGCATCGGTAGTCCCATGGCTTGGGAAGCACTCTGGCGTTCCGACGTTAGGATCGACGGGGGCTTGAGTGGTATTCGACGGTGTTGGTGTGGGAAAGGGTGGGGTCATGGTAGAGGCAATGGGAGAGGACGAGGTAGGGGCAGTGGGAGAGGGCGCGGTAGAGGCCTCGGAAGAGGCCGAGGTGGTATCGGGAGAGGATTCCGACTTGGTATCGGGAGGGTCGTCTGGGAGTGGGCCGGAAGGTTCGATGCCCATGATCTGCTGGTAGTCAGGTAGTGGAGGGTCTCCAACGAGGGTCACGGTAGGCACAGGAGCGGCTGATGAAGACGAAGACAGAGATGACAACGTCGTAGTCGGACCATCAGTCGTAGTCGGACCATCAGTCGTAGTCGGGCCATCAGTTGTAGTAACGTCAGGGTTTCCACTTGGCTGTTCAGGGTCACTATCGCTTCCAGGTGGTGTTGAAGGAGGTGTCGCTCCCGGTGGCAGAGGAACACCCCCGTTAGGGACTGCGTTCATTGTCAGCTTCGCTCGAGACAAGTATTTCACCCATGCTTACCCCATATAACTCCACCAGGCCCGATGATTAGAGGAATGACAATGATCGCGCCACTAGAATCCGTCGTGGTCGTCGAGGCCGTCGAGGCCGTTGTTAAGGTCGTATATTCGGGAACAGTGGAGGGAACGAACTGCATTGTTTACTCAGAAGACGAATCAAATTACTGCTGTCTGCGGTTGACTCACAGTTAAAGTCATTACACTTCCAGCCGAATCCGTCTCTGTGAGCACAGTCGATGTTGAAGATGGTGATAGGGTTGAAGACGGTGATGGGGCTGACGAAGGTGATGGGG
>Ga0265797_10001101_pt1 | contig 48455 bp, 45 predicted proteins | sample P2T30metagenome_FD_192433 | JGI IMG/M metagenome (GOLD analysis project Ga0265797, IMG submission 192433) | Plant litter microbial communities from East Loma Ridge, Irvine, California - P2 T30 | ecosystem: Environmental > Terrestrial > Plant litter > Unclassified | place: USA: California...
GTGAGGGGGGGAGGGTTAGGTTGGAGGAGCGGAAGGGCGTGGGCGATATAGATAGTGTTGAGCGCATTTTTGGTTTTTTGGTTGTTGTGCTTTGGTGGTTTGGTTACTTGGGTGTTTGTAGTTATAGTTGTAGTATGAACAGCTTCCAGAGACGAAATCCGGTTTCGTCCTTCGTTAGCACAGAATCGTCTAGCCTGTGAATGTCGATGTAATGAACGTCGGTAGTCACTCCAGGTGAGTGTATGAAGAGAAAGCTCGAAGCTCGAAAAAACGATGACACAGCGAAGGAGAGCAAGAGAAGGGGACAGAAGGGATCTCGTGAGCGCTGCAATAGTATTCAACACAATGCCTATCCAATTCATAATCTTACAATCATATCGAGATCCTCGGCGTTCGCTTACCCACGTGGCGCTCTTTGTTCGCGCACGTTGCTCTGTACATATCTAGCCTTTGTCCTTACCACGAGGAAAGGCGGGAGGTTCGCTTCGCTTCCGTGACTTCTTTGTTCGGAGAGGCGAAAATTTGGAATCGGTGCCAGGTTTAATTGATGTCATGTCATCTTGGTGTATGACAGGTGGTTGATGCGTTGATTGAGTGAGATCATACCGCCGAGTCTTGTCATAGCAATATCAGCATGGCCCACTTGTCGACAGAACAATGACCATAGGGTCATATGAGAACGAGTCCTGTAATTACTGAGCAATAGGCAGGTGAAACTCTTCCCTTTTCATGGGTGAGGCCGCCAGCACACAGCACCTCCGCGGAGTCGACTCCAGTCAAACCAAGCAGTTCGGCGTGAATCCGAGAATCCGGTCGAGCTCATGGAAGCCACGGGAGCCCTCGTCTACTCTTTGTTCGACCGCAGGAAGCGGAGCACAGTCCGTCTACGCAAGCACAAAGGAACCAATCTCAATGCGTCACAACTTTCAAAGCCTGCAACATGAGACCAAACATCAAGCCCCGGCTGATTTCAGGAAGCTGCAGACAATCAAACACGCGTCCAAGCGCTTCGCTGCTCGCCGCGGCACCCATCACACTCGACAGTGCTGTAGGCATACCAAGCGAGACTAGCAGCTTGCGAGCTTTGATGCGCAGCTCTTCCTTTTCGACTTCCGTCTTCTCCGGGTAGTCGCGCTCCCAGGCTTTAGTTTCCTCTTCAGTTGGCAAGGCGCTTTCGCGGAGCTTGTAGATGTGGCCGGCGATGCCGGTGTCCGAGAGGTTATTGTCGAGGGTTGATTCTTGCAGCATTTCGCGGATGCTTTCGAGTTGTGGGTTTCCAGGACGGAGGAGGTAAGTCTTTGCGGCGGCAAGCAAAGTTCTGCGGAATTGCCAGGCAGAGCTCAAAGTATACAGCTCGTTCACGACGGCAACTACAATGATTGTTAGTTTGATTGTTACAATGTTGAGGACATATTGACTTACACATGAGTTCCACGGCAACAGAAGCCTCTTGCTCTGTCAACGGTGCCTTACGTCTAGGCGCAGGCTTGGATGCGGGTTTCGCTTGGGCTGGGTTCGCATCCTTCTCGTCTTCGCCAATCTCGCGATCCAATTTGGAGCGTCTAGTATCCGTGCTGATCCTTGCAAACTGAGTGGGCGATCCGTAGTCGTCTGGGATGTCAGAAGGTGGGGGCGGCAGGACGAATGCTTCATCAAGAGCAGCCATGGGTTCAGGCTCAACGGCAGCAGGTGTCGGTGGCGAGAAGGCTCCAGGCATAGGCTCTGGCGGACGACTGGTCATGTCAACATCGGATGGACGGGGTGAGGCGACGCCCTCTGACTGCTCTGAGCTCTCCAAGAAACCCGAGCTCTCTTTGCGCTCGAGAGCCGATGCAGGAAACGACGATAATGACTCATGACTTTCCCGAGTCTCGCTAGTGTGGGCCCATGAGCTGTCCGAGGTGACAGACTGTGCAACACTCGAGTTGCTCCATGGCATGCCTGTAGGCGGTGTACTCGTGCTTGTCCTGCCCGTGCTAGACCTGCTAGGGCTTGCTTGTATCGAGTTCGTTCTCTTGCCACCAACGAGCCCAGCCACTCCACCGAAGAACGCTTTGCCGCCGCCAGCGACGTTGCCTGCAACTTCCTTCGGAGCCTTGGCAAGAACGTCGATCATGTTCCCACCGAGCTTGCCGAAGGCTTCTGGTGTAGGCCAAGCGAATTTTCCACGCTCGCCTGGCGACTTGGACAAAGCTTGTTCCTTCTCGAGGAACCGCTTCATACCTTCAGACTCGCTCAAAGACTGGAACTTCATTGCGGTCTGCAGGTAACGCTCGAGTTGTTCACGCAGTACGGGCTTAGTGTTGCCTCGCCATTTTGGTAGGTCAGAATACGTATCTGTGAATTTGGCGCCAGTGATCACGCTAATCCTGCGCAAAACTTCGTGCAAGACCTCGAAATCTCCATATTTACGTGCGATCATCCAGCCGGGGAAAGACGAGTTTGAAGGTTCCACCTGAATCATGTAGTCGACCGTTGGCTTGCTCTTCATGATGTTCTTCTCGCCTGGAACTGAATCGTCGAAAAGAGAGATGATGGCATTGAAGAGCGTGAGCTGAGGAGCCTCGACACGAGCCTCGACACGCGGTGTGCTAGGCTCATCGTTGGCAAGCGCTGCAGGTTGCTGGCTGGGTAAAATTTGATCGAAGCTTAGGAATGGCTTGGGTGAGGGTGTCGTAGGACTGACGTTCCGCTCCGAAGTGTTGAGAGCCTCATTACCGGCATCGTCCGCCCATGCTGATACCTCGGTCTCTTGACGATCGCGATCACTGTCGCTTGAAGTCGGCGTAGGGGCGCCGTGTGTCGTGACAGTATCCGAAAGGTCTTCACTGCTGCTGAGCGCAACAGGCTTATCGGCTTCTTGCTGAGCTCTCAAGCGGTCTTCTTCGATCATAAGCTGCGTCAATCGTCTAGCTTCCCTCATGGCCTCATCCATCGCATCTTCGGATTTGCTGAATTCTCTCTTGTGAGAAGAGGGCAACCCGTGCTCCTTGCGATTACTCTCAATCTGGTCGACTGTCTGTTTAGGCTTCGGTTCATTGCTACGATTCGGGTTGCTCTGCGGCTGTTTCGTGTCCGAACGTCCCTCGACTCCAGCGTCCACAATATCCATAACGCTTTTTGTTGTCTCTGACGCTTCCAAGCCATACACGATCCATTCGTTGATCCACTCTGGCCGTGAGCACAGTTCGACGGTTGATCCGAGAACAAGCTTTGATAGAACCTGCTTGAGGAAAGCATGCGTCGGGTGGAAATCGTATGCTTTCGGGTCGAGATAAGCCTTTAAGATGTCTTCCGCCACCATGTCAAGCCTGTGTTCTTGCTGTCGCTTGTCCAAGACGTGTGCCAGACTGCTGTCAGGTTTTAGGTGCAAGTATAAGGCAATTGCTTCGTCCGCAGAGACCGTTGGAGAGGCATTGAGTGCGGTCGCCAGTTCGTTCAAGAAAACGATAATCAAACTGCTGGTGTTTGTGATCATGTCGAGCAGTGCATCTGCCGGTCGCTTTCGCTCAAGATGACCTGACAACGAGAGGATAAACGCAACAAGCGTATGTTTGCAAGAAGCTGGGAACGTCTCCTCCCCGGGTATCTGCGGACTGTACCAGAAGTGCACATAGTCGTTGATGACAGCGTCCGTAAATGTCTCCAAAGCCGCAGCGGTCTCAGGCTCGAAGCGCGAAAAGTCCAGCTGGTGTGTCGCATTGAGCTTTGCTTCCTCCCTCTCATCTTCCGCGGTCTCCGCCGAGACTCTCAGGTCCAGCAGACGCCTTGCCAATTCGAGTCCTGTTTCCTTCTTCCGCTGCTGGTCCAATCTCTTTGTCGCCTCGTCGCGGTCGTCGTTGCGGATTCCCTCCCATGTCGCATGAAGCACTACTCCACCCGCGACACCAATGATGACCAAGCCTACACGACCGAAGATATAGTATGTCGATGCGCCGAGTCCAGCAAGACAGGCTCCCAAGGCTTCATTGCTAGCATGCGCGAGGAAGTGCAGCGCTCGGTCGGTGAAGATCTGTAGGACGCTCGTCTGGCCATTCGAGTTGGTAGTCTTAACCTCTGTCGGTCTTGCTGAGTCGTCGCCGGATGTCTGGGAGGATTTGGTGTCGACGTCGCTGACGGGCTGGCTTTGGCCGGGAGCGACGTCCTTCTGGGTATGGTCGTCCATGATGGATTGTCTGTGGTCTCAGGTTGATTGGGACGAGCTGGCCATGCTCGGCAAGCGTTGGCGTCCGTACTTTTGCAATACGATAAGAGTGGTCCTAGCTTTCTCGAATAGGGAGAGAGTTGAATGCGTATGCCTTCTCGTCCGGCTTGTACACGCCAGCTGCCTCCTACGTTATCCTGCCCCAGACGGATCGGCGCTAGAAGCACAAAGGCTGGCCTTGGCACGAGCTCGCGCCACTACAACCCATTGACTCACGGATATGAGGAAACATAACTAAATATCAAGCAGCACAACCGTCTGAAAAAGGAAAATCATATTCTAAGGGACAGAAACAAAATAAAATAAGACAAGCCGTCTCCACATCGCCCCTCGAGGCTCACACAAATCACCAACAATGGCCGAACAAACCCCCCAAGAAAAACTCAAGCTCATCACCAGCAACCTCCAAGAAGTCCTCAACCCAGAAATCATCGAAGAAATCCTAAACAAAAATGAACGCCCCCTCAAAATCTACTGGGGCACCGCGACCACCGGCAAGCCTCACTGCGGCTACTTCGTGCCCATGCTGAAGATCGCCGAGTTCCTGGCCGCCGGCTGCGAAGTCACCGTCCTGCTCGCCGACGTGCACGGCTTCCTCGACAACCTCAAAGCGCCCATCGAGCTCGTCCGCGAGCGCGTGGGCTACTACCGCTACGCTATCACCGAGGTCCTGCGCGCCGTCAACGTCGACGTCTCGCGTCTGAAGTTCGTCACCGGATCAGACTACCAGACCCGCGGCGGCAACACCAACGATCCTTTCTCAGGCTACCCCTTCGACCTCCTTCGCCTGTCAACTTCCGTCTCCGGCCATGACGCTACTAAGGCTGGCTCCGAAGTCGTCAAGCAAGTCGAAGCCCCGCCCCTCTCCTCCCAAATCTACCCCGTCATGCAAGCCCTCGACGAAGAATACCTCGGCGTCGATGCGCAATTCGGCGGCGTCGACCAGCGCAAAATCTTCACGCTCGCCGTCGAATGCCTCCCGCGCATCGGCTACCGCAAGCGCGCCCACCTCATGAACCCTCTCATCCCAGGTCTGCAAGAAGGCGGCAAAATGTCTTCTTCCGACCCAGACTCCAAAATCGACCTCCTCGACGCCCCCGAGATCGTCAAGAAGAAGCTGAAGAAAGCCTTCTGCCCGCCCAAGCAAGTCGCCGGCAACGGCGTCATCAGCTTCGTCGAGTACGTCCTGCTCCCAGCCTCTGCCCTCAAGAACACCGAAAACCCCGGCCAGCCTCGCTTCGTTGTGCAGCGCCGCGACGCCGAACCATTGGTCTACACTTCCATCGAGAAGATCAAGGAGGACTACCTCGCCGACGTCCTGCAGCCGCAAGCCCTCAAGCCGGCTGTCACAGACGCCCTGCTCGAGATCCTAGCACCTATTAAGAAGGTCTTTGACGAGACCAAGGAGTGGCAGGAGATTGAGGCGAGGGCTTACCCGCCTCCTCCTGCGCCGGAGAAGAAGGCGAAGAAGGTGAAGAACCTTGGCTCGAGGTTCCCTGGTGGTAAGGGTGGTGCGCCGGCTGAGGTCGAGGCGAAGCCCGATGGTCACCTTGAGGGCAAGGATGCGGAGGCGCTTGCTGTGGGTAGATCGAAGGAGGAGGCTACTTCATCGTAGATTGTATGTTGAATAGTGATGATTAACGGTGATGAATGGAGGTGAAGCATTGTGAAGGAAGGTAGATGATAAAAAAGAAGTTGCACATTTGCTCTCTCAAGCCTTCTATAAAAAGAGAATAGGTCCTACATTATTACATCGCTTGATGCCTGCTTGTATTTGCCTGAAGACGCACTTGTGTAACCGGACATGCGCTCAAACCTTGTTCGTAAAATGCCAGCCGAAAACCTCCCAATGCCATGTTGTATATGCTCTGATGCCCATAAAAAAACTCAGTCCGAACCGCCATTATCACAAAAAGGAAAAGAAAGAAAGAAAAAATCAAGCCCTGTTCCGTTGAACCCTCTGTTAACCGCTTCGCAAACACCTAACGACAACAAGCAAAACCAAGCCACACCAAACCTCATCCCCACACTCACTGCGTCAAAAACAGCTTCTTCTTCCTCACCATCATCTCAAAGCACATCTGCACAACCCCATTCGACTGCTTGGACCTCGAATGGTAAGTACTGTGCGGCGCCCACACAGGATGCTTAACAAACATGACATCATCCGCACGCACCCTCGTCAGCAGATCCAAGAAATGATCATTCGGGTAATAAACATCCAGCGTCTTGCGGCCCTGGAAATTCATATAGAACCTCTCCAGCGTGCCGTGCGTCGCCAGGTGCCTCAGCACAGAATGGAGGTTCTCGTCGTGCACGAACCGGCGTTCTTCGGCGTTGTGCATTTGAGGGTTGAGAGAAGGCTGTGCGTCTTCGAACAGCATGGTGACGTGCCGGATGTAGCTCGTGTTGCTGGCGCCGATCATCTTGAGGAATTTTCGCACGGGCTTGAAGCCTAGCTCGCCCCAGTCGGCGGCCCAGATGGAGCCGCAGCGGCGGGACTGGCGCTGGAAAAAGAATTCGTTCTCCGAGTAGAGGATGCTGCGGCCTTCGTCGTAGACTTGGCGGCAGGTGCGTAGGAAGGCGGAGGAGCGCTGGAAGTTTTTGTTGGGGGCGCCGAAGTCGAAGCGGGCTGGGGAGACGAAGGCGAGGCGGTAGACTTCGTTGCGGAGCTCGGCTGGGAGGTCGAGGAAACCTGCGCGGGTTGGGCGAGAGGGCGTGCGGGAGGGTGGGCTGGCGGAGTTTGCTTTGGAGTAGCGGCCTGTTGTCTTTGCTCGCTTGGGTGAAGGAAGTGCTAGGGTGGAGTTGGTCGGTGCGGCGAGATGCTGGCTCAGATATGAGTTGAGGTCAATGTTCAGGACGACCTGGCGTTCGGCGCCGGCAGGGACGTTCAGAGTAAGCTGGATGGGAGCCATTGGTGCCATTGGCTCTATTGACTGTGCGGGTCTGTTACGCAGGGCAGCAGCATTACCATAGTCTGACAGCATGGCGTCTCCTTCCGAATCTGACATGGAGGCCTCGGACATGGGTGGCGAAGGCGAGCGTTTGCGCTTTCGTGACTTGACGACGACGATGCCTTCATCGTCGGTGGTGACATCCTGCTCCGGGTCGCTGCGTTCTGAGTCGTCCTCACTAATGGCGACGGCAGAGTCGACGAAGGGTGATGCGGTCTTGCCGGCACTGCGTCGGATTGGACGGCCGGTCTTGGAGTTGTATGAGACTGCAGGCTGGGGTTGAGGTTGTGGTTGGGCGGGTTTGGATCCGGCGAGGGATTGGGGTCTCGCGGGCCTGGCCATGTTGACGACAATGATGTGGGGTGTGGAGTGGCGAGACCAAGAGTGGGTGTATGGTATGGTTCAGAGGTAGTGAGGTGGAGGATGAGAGACGAAGAGGACGACGATACCGGACGACGGAAGACGGAAGAGTCAGAGAGGAGTGATGAGCGAGAGGACAAGACAGGACAGGACAAGAAAGGTGACTCCCTACGCACGCACAAGCACAAGCGCATACGACCCAAGAAAGGGCAAGGCAGTGTGCGAACCTAAGCAGAAGGATGACGGCAGGCACGGCGGGCAAGCACCGCAAGGTCGACGAGGATAAGTTAGTTAGAGGCAACTCTGAAGCGTGGGCCTCGCGTGAGCGGCAGGGCCAGAAGGTAACGTTAATAATGTGGAAGTGCGGTACTAAGCTCACGACTAAAGTGCTGCTGCAGTGCTGCTTCTGGAGTGTGCAGAGCGTGAAGCACGCCGGTCTAGCGCACTAGGGTGCCACGAGGCCGGCGAGGAGCGTGCGAATGGAACTATGGAAGAGGCGGTTGATTAAGGACTTGCTCCCGGAGTTGTGTTCGACGAGCGTGCACGATAACGGCAGCGTGTTATAGGGCGCTACACTGGTTACCTCGACACTACCGCAACTTACACGCCCGGCTGATTCTTCAGAGAAGGGTAAGCGCAGGGTGGCACGAGACGAGCGACCGACGACGCACGCCTAGCCCTGAATTTTCACTCTGCAGAGCCTAAATAAACGAAAAGGCAAGGGCGAGAAAGCGAGTTTATACATATGCAGCGTCGGAGGTACCTAAATGCAAGGTACTCACATGCCGGGCGTATGGGAGCGCACGAGACGCCGAACAACAACCTTGACACGACCGTGCCGCGAGCTAATCGACACCACAGCATCATCACCGCCTTGGATTCATCCACAAGCGCCCTGGACGACATCGCCAAGTGCGGTGTAAGAGTCAGCTGCTGGTAATAATACACGGTGGTGCTGCAAGCCATTGATCCTGCAATTCTGCAAATATTCCTTGCAGCTTCGACGAGAGTGTACACGAGATGTTCGTGAATAAAAAAGGTAAAGACAAGGTAAAATGGAAAAACAGAGCAGTGCCGTCACAACACATAATACACAACAAACAGTCCATTCAGAGGATTTCACATTGCCCTTCGTAAAGGTGGTGAGTGGGCTCAGGACATGGCAGCATCATCCGCGCCACCCAGCGGTAAAGCCAGGCGGGCGAAACTCTCTGCCGTAGAAGCCGTCTCATCGTTATGGGTTTAGTTGTGTAAGGAAAGGAAAGAAGATGATCAGGAGGCGCGAGCTGGGGAAAAATAGTGCTGCGAGACAAGCTGTCCTGTCCCGAGCGCCGCAATCATGCATGCAATCATAACGTGACGCAAGCCATGCATGGCGCATGACTCGCTGACCAGCTGGAAGATGATTTCTAAGAATGCATGAGAAAAGTGAAGCTAGACCCCTCATTATTATCGAGCCTTTATCGCAGGCGAGAATTCTAAGAATATGTGATGGCTCGCTTCCTATATCTGGACGACGACCGTTGGAAGCTCTGAAACACCAGCACGCTACCACAACTCGCACTCATCCTCAGATCTCCTCGGAGTCCATTGCGCCTCGTTGTTTGGCTCGTGGCCCTGAGACATGCGACTTGCACGTGCTCGTCCGACTCCGTAGACTTCCAGACAGACTTCCGACACCGTACACTGACTTCCGACGTCTGGCCTAAGTCCTCACATCTCCGCCTGACCAGCCCACCAAACCTTTGCGCCTGAGCGCCCGTCTCCGACACAGCAACACTCACACCACCCGCCAAGCAAAACAATGGGTTCCCGATATGGAACCATCATCATGGGCCCTGCCGGCGCCGGCAAGACCACTTTCTGCTCGAGTCTGATCCAACATCTGAAGAGCAACCGCCGCTCTTGCTTCTATATCAACCTCGACCCCGCCGCCGAAGAGTTCGCTTTTGAGCCCGATGTCGACATTAAGGACCTTATCACTCTCGAAGATGTCATGGAGGAGCTACACCTGGGCCCGAACGGTGGCCTGATTTACTGCTTCGAATTCCTGCTTGAAAACCTCGACTTCCTTACCGATCCGCTGGAAGAGGTTTCTAACGAGTACCTCATTATCATTGACATGCCCGGACAAATCGAGCTTTACAGCCATGTACCCGTTGTGCCAAACCTCCTCAAAGCGCTCACGCGCGGCAGTCTCAACATCAGCATGTGCGCAGCCTACCTCCTCGAAGCCACCTTCATCATCGACCGCGCCAAGTTCTTCTCCGGCACCTTGAGCGCCATGAGTGCTATGCTCATGCTCGAACTTCCCCACGTAAACATTCTCAGCAAAATGGACTTGGTCAAGGGACAAGTCGCAAGAAAGGACCTGAAGCGCTTCATCGAAGCAGATATCAGTCTCATGCAAGATGCGCCAGAGAGCGGCCTCTCTTACGACCACAAAGAGAAGTTTGATGCTGGAGACCAAGAGGACATTACAACTGGCAAGAACTTTGCGAACTTGAACCGCGCGGTTGGAGATCTCATCGATCAGTTCAGTCTGGTGTCGTTCCTCAGATTGGACGCACAGGATGAAGACAGCGTCGGGGCTATCCTCAGCTACATCGATGATGCCATCCAGTTCCACGAGTCGCAAGAGCCGAAGGAGCCAAACGATGAAGCCGGCGAAGACCAGGAAATGGAGGGATGAGAGGTACAAGGAAATCTTGGAAATCCGTCCGACACATTGTGGGAGAACCTCTCGATTAAGGCAATGCCGTTCATGGTGATACTATTCGCCAGCGCAGCATCACATGCATCACGACCGCGCGTCAGACGCTGTTGTCGGAGGCACAGTGCGCCACTCCGCTTGTCAAAACCTGTCACAGTGAGACAGTGCTACCGAAGCTGCCAGGCACGATGGACGCACCGCCGATGTACAAATTTCGTCAAGAGCACTTGCGGCCAAAGTCGAACCATCGACCATTAGCGATCGGAGGACTGACGCACCGTAAGCCACAGGGGTTCTTTGATAGCATGCCCAAGACGATTCTGAGGGCGAGAGAGACAACTCTCGCTGCATAGAATATGGTCTAAAGTCAGTCGAGTCATTTGATGAGATACCCCACAACCAAAAAGAAAATCAAAAGAGGTCACAAAGTCGTACTCGAACAAGTCAGATGTTTTCACTGTAACACATATCATCGGCAACACAGTGAAGGTATCACAGTATCGCGGTCACTTTACACCTTAGCACACTTTTGTGACTCGCATCGGAGAACATACTCAATGCAGACAGGCTTTAGTGACATCCCACTGTCCGAGGTGCTACCCTCTATATTCTTGCGAAGCAAGGGATTCGTAACCAACTCAAAATACACGAAAATCAATTAACATGTAACAAAGCCCCACCCCCATCGCCTTTAATCCCAAACAAAGTGGCGTCGAGCCAGAACCCTCTCCCTCTTCCCTTTCTTTCTAATAATTCAAACCCTACACCAAGCCCCATCACCACACCCTCTCCATCACAAAGCAACCTCACTACTACTGTCCTCCACTCTCAGGTTTGTTAACCCCACACCGCTTCAGACACGACTCAGGGCCCCAGTTCGATCCCGTTCCCACAGGCGGGATCTTAGACTTGACGTCTTCGCTGGCGAGCTCTTGTCCGAACGCCGCGTTGACGAGTTCAAAGGGGAATCCGTTTGTGAAGACTTGGCCCATGTTCATGGTGCCCGTGTCGTCGGAGTCGAGGGCGGAGACGAGTTGGGCGTTGTCACAGCCTGCCATCGAGAGACCAAGCGGGTTAGTTACGTGTGACTCCGCGACAAGGACATAAGACGGAAGACTCACCAGTGTTCATCATCATGTGCATCGAGCCCTGCGGGAAAACCGTCGCGTGACCCGGCGTGAGCACTTGCGTCACCAGCCGCGCGCCGTTCTCCTCGTACATGTACGTCGTCGTGTTGCCGTGCACGGCGACGACGTAGTTTGTGGCTCGCGGGTGCAAGTGCGGTGGCAGCATGGAGCAGGGTCCTAGGTTGAGCATCGCCACTAGCAATCCTTCGCGTCAGCGAATCCGTGATCAAGGAATTCTTGGGAGGGGTGTATAAGTATATCCGGAGACGCCCTGGAGCGAGCATCTCCGACAATCACCCAGCTGGAAAGGGAGGGAAGGGGAACTCACAGGTCATGCGGTTCCCTTTGGCTGCCGGGAAGGTCGCAGCGTTCATGTTGACGACGCCACCGGGAGCGAAATTGTAGTTTTTCTGCGCAGTGAAGTCGAAGTGCCAGTCTTTGGCGTCGTCGGGGAGGAGAGCGAGGCGGTCGAGTTGGCTGTTTGCTGTGATGAGTTTGGAGATGAGGTCGGGGTTTGATGTTACGTCGACGGCGGAGGCGGAGAGAGCTAGAGTTATTGCTAGGAGGGCGTGGGCGAGCATTGTGACGGTTTGCGGTTGCAGAGATGGCCAGGGTGAGGTGTGGTATGAGAGGGTTCCGGGATGTTGGGAAAGGGAGTCAATCGGATATGTGGTGATCGGACACGGAGGTTTGTGATATAATGACTGCCGGTGGGTGAAAGAGCAAGATGAGGTACAAGTTATCACTGGACGAGTTGGATCGAGGAAGGATTCGAAAGGGATCTCAATGTTAGTATCGGTAATGGTATCTGTGCTTGGGATTGACCCATGGTCCTGGGGACCGGGAGACTGCATTTTATATCGAGTTTGGGCAACTCTGTGTCCGGGTCGTAGACACCCTTTCCTTTCCACGATCCAGCCATCGCAACCTTTGATATTCTGAGCTAGATCTGATCGAGGTATTGCACTTTTGGTCGCCCGACTAATGAGCTGTCGGCCATCCATCTCCGGCATTGGTCTTCCGGAAGAGGGAGGTTTGCACAGAGGGTGCTTGGTAGCATTTGGCTTGAAGGATGCGAGAGGGTAGCATGAGTGCGGTGGCACACTTGGCTCGGGGTGGAAGGATCTTGCGTGGTGTTTCGACGATGGATTGCGGCTATGACTACACACGTGTGTATAGGTTGGTAGGAGCATGACATGGAGGCTTGAAGGATTTCTTGACCCTGCTTGTCACGAGTTTGCGTTGGTTGCAGAGACCCAGGATCCGGGTTGAGCAGGCAAAAGCCATCGCACCAATCTATGAGATCGGATCCGGGATCGCCTTGTCCGCCCAGTGGTGGATGCCTCTGAAGTCCTAAACTCTGTGGTTTGTCTTTGTCTTCTTTCCCGCCACACCATCGCAGCTAGTTTGAATGAGATGTACGGGACGATTGTGTTTAATTTCCTGCAGTCCAGATAAACTGTTGGTGGCGCACTGAACCCAGTGATGATGAGGCTTGAGAGTGCAGCCCTACTGAATGCCGGCGTCGAAAACTGTCTCGAAACGCCATCTGTCGGCACGAGGACTCCAGCCACCGGCGCATGGCGTCTCCTCGTATACGACCATAGTCGAACGACAGGTGGAGGCGTCAAGAGTATTCCAAGATTGTTGCTAGCATTGCAACGCTGCGGCGGAGATCCAACAAAACCGTACACACCTCCGTCTTATCGTCTTACACATCAAGCGAGAGTGCAGCGCGAAGGATCGTTCGCTGTCAATGCAGGAACGCGCAAACAAAGACTCCAGTTCCACAAGATGCGCCTCGATTGCAAGATTGCTGGGGCTGAAACGGCTTGCTGTCATCCGTGGACACCCCAAGGTTTAGTTTACCCACAGATAATCCAATCATTATTTCTCTCAAATAAGTAGCCAGCCTAACCTCTGCATCCCTTGCATGTCAGGTACAATAGCCACGTACAGGATGTCCTTCCATCCAGCCTGTCGGCTTCAACGCGGATCCAAATGGTGGCTCCGAGAGTAGTATAGATGCGAGCAACATATTGCGTGGTTTTATCCATTGCCTCATACAATCAGCCGTCATGGTCGCATCGTGGTGCATGTCTACACATGTAAGTAATTGGTCGGGAGCAAATTTTGGAAAAGCTGCGCAGTGCGACAACAGCGCCGAGGTATACGAGAGCTCTAGCTTCGGAGATAACATCTCACGAGTGAAAGTTCCAGCATGTCTTGTTGCAACTAAACGTGCAGAAGATGTGCTGCAAGTAGTGCTGCCTTGGCTGCTCGTGAGGCTCGGGAAAAAAGAATTCCGAAACGAAAAGTCGATGTTCAGATAAATCGTGTTCTGCTTCTGTGGAATCTCAGACGCCGTTATGAGTTATGTTAGCGCCTGCAGAAGCCACATTGCTCGGACCCCAGTTGTCTCTATGCATACGTGTCGAGGCAAGGCTTAGTTCTCGTCCTTCTGCAATGTCAGATCGTACGCTCACTTCATGAGCAACGACGATGCTACCGCAGTTCTCCAAAGCCGATTTCTCGGGACGGCCGGTAGGCAGTATGTGCTCGTCGCTGGCCCACGCAGAGCCGTTTGGGATAGATAGCGGGTGCGGGTGCGATTTTCTGGTCATGGTTTTCCGGCTCTCAATGCCACCTTGTAATGGGTAGCTTTGTGATCGCGATTTGCTTTTAATGCTCAGAAGATTGCCGAGACCAATGATTTTGGCCAGTTGCCGGAGCAAAGGATGGATGATGGGTAAGTTGGTAACAACAATCGCAACGAATGTCTCGCGACAAGCCCATAAGCTGCCGCTGACGGCTCCGTCTGGACCAGACTATGGAAGAATTAGCATAAGCCAACACAGACTTAGAGTTGGGAGCGATAGAAGACTTGCAGTAAGGATCGTGACTGCACGGATTGTGCTGGCCAGAATAATGAACACAGCACCACTGAACAGCAGCATCAGGGTCAATCTACGCCTCAGTGTGATGTTCACGCCCCATAGTAACTGCTGACTGTCAGCGACATGATATTGCTCCTCGTGTAAAGGTGCTCCATATGTTTCCTACCGGCAATGGTATCGATAAAAGGTATAGGTCGGTAACAATGTTCATGACCAGGGTGACCAGCACATAGACCGGCGAGTTGGTCGCCTGACACAGCCGGCCAGGATTGGGGCTCACTTGCCAGAAATGGTGGAAAGGTTGGCAAGAGCAGAGAATTGTCAACGCTACACCTAGGTAAGTGGCTAGCAGAATTCCGTATGCCAATCGTACGCGAAGCTGCAGATGCGAAATCCCTGTTCTGTATATCGTGTCAGAGGAAACCGATGATTATGCAAAATGCACGCCGCTATGGGAGAACTCATGGTAGACCTACGTTAATCTCCCGTACAAAGCTGTAATGCAGACTTTCAGGCTCCAAAGAATGGCTGCGTAGAACGACCATCCTATGACTTGGATCTTAGAGCCCCAGACCCGATTATAGTGCTCTACCGAGTCTGGGTTGAGGCTCTCACGCTGTTCAGGCGTCATGTAGCTGTTTGTGAGGCCATCAAATTTGGCGCCGACCAGGTAGGCCGCCACGACCTCCGCAACGAAAAGCAGCTGTTGCATCCATGTGTCAGTGTTTCTTGTGATCATAACGCCAAAGGTGCTCTCCGAGTGCTTTGATCACCCGAAGTCTCTGCTTACACCTGTCAATGGCATCAGATAATCATCAATTTGCCAATTTGCCGGCCCTACGCTGCGCCATAGTGCGCAAATCCGGACCACGATGGTGAACAATCCAATCGAAAGAAGAGTGAACTGTTCTGCGGTCGTCATGTTGGTGCAGTGTCAGTATATGGAGAAACGAGGCGCGACAGAATGCTGCGCGGTTCCTGCTCGCTCAGAGGAGAGCTTCACCGCATGGAGGAAGACGGACAGAGCATTGAAGGATAACCATGACGAGATTTCGCTTCGGACATCTCAACTAGCGAACCGTGAGATTGTACGCAATCATTGTTCTCTACGCCGGAGCAAGACCTTGGCCTAGTGCTTGAATCAGCAGCCTCCGGACGCATTTGTTGCACATGGTACCGAGCGAGCGATAAGTGCCACTCTCGCCACGGTAGCGAGGATCGCATCTTAGTCCCTGATGTCAAGTTTTGTTAACCAAGGCACTGATAACGTGTTAGGGTATGAGACCGTAGCCTGCCGACTAGCCAGGCATCATATCCAAGGGTGTCGTTCCCCTCTCATGCGATGTGTCGCATCTCAAAGAAGCGGTGGCGTTCTGCTGTTGAGGTGGTCAGATGAATGGAGTTGTCGGACGTCTTAATTATGTCTGCCAGATTCGAAACTCGCATCTCTCCGCCCTTCGAGGCTGGAACACAATTTTTACACCTGCATAAAGGCCATCTCGACCCTGCCTCGCCTGCTTGAGGGGTGCCTTATCGTGTTTGTATAGCTTGCATGGTCGCTCTCGGTTGCATACCACAAATTGCGGCACAGCCTCTAGTCTACTCATTGCCCACTAGGGGAGGGCGGCTGCAGGGCGAAGGATTGCGGTGGAGTAATGCCCACAGTAGCATTGTCCAATCAGAGTGCATATGAAGGACAAACGCTCGGCTGCCCAGCCATTTTCTCCGGTAATCTGGTGGATCAACAAAGTTGCCCCTTCTTAAGCCTCTCTGCACCAAGGATGTACCGCCAATGCCGCCATACAGTCGAATCTGGAGTGTGAAGAATGTGGAGGGCCTTGATGACTCTGCATTGCCTCCTACTCATGTCACATTTTCCATTGGTTCTTTCAAATCGACTTACAGTCAGCCAACTCTGCGTGTTCTGTCAGCCAGACCAATGGTTGAAATCTGGAGGTACTAATACGGAGGTAGTGTCGTACCGACAAAGTATCAAGTGACTCTGGCATACGAGAGATATGTGACAACTCAGTGGAGTACTACTCGTGAAACGCAGGTGGCTCGCTTCCAGTCCACATCTATAATATGGGCCGCAGTATCATAGCCGACGCCGTCTTTTTAGCTGCTCTGCACCTTGGCTTTTGCGTAGCGTAAGCAGTATCCATCAGGCCATCCCAACTAATGCTCGCTAAGCGCGGAGACTACGAGCAAGCCATCCTCACATAAGGTAAGCTTGGGGTGTGGCACTCTCTCACATCTTTACCTATTCGCTCAATAAAAGCTGTCATTGCTCCGACAATTTCACAACACAGCTTCTTTTACTGGCAAAACGCTATTACTGTTTGCAGCTCGAAAGTTACACGCGCAAATTCCGACAGCAGAACCAAATGACTCCGTCTCAGTACGACTTTGTGGTTGTTGGTGGTAGGTTCAGCTTCATTGACTCCACATCATGTGCCACTGCGTGCGCGGAACTGACTTTCGATTGGCATTGCAGGCGGTCCGGCTGGCTGCGCTGTTGCGTCGGGTCTTGCAAACTCCAGCAAGAAGCCCAGCGTCTTGCTGCTCGAAGCCGGAGGTCCAAATGAGGACCGCAACCTCAGAGTCGATGGCCAAAGATGGATCACTTTCATGAATAAGGACATGAACTGGGGCTACAAGACTGCCCCTCAAGAACATGCTGACGGCCGTGAATGCGATTACTCGAGAGGCAAGGGATTGGGGGGGTCAAGCGCCATCAATTTCGGAGTGTACACAGTTGGTGCTCGTGACGACTACGAAGAATGGGCACGGATTGTCGGCGACGATGCCTTCCGCTGGGATGAAATCCAGCCTCGCTTCAAGAAATTGGAAACCTTCCATGGCTAGCTTCCTTCCGGCGTCGACCCCAAGTACGCCGCGCCGAAGGAGGAAGACCACGGTAAATCTGGAAACCTGCATGTTGGCTATGCGAGTGAGTGGGAAAGAGACCTTCCTCCCGTGCTGGATCTCTTCGACAAGGCTGGCTTTCCACTTAACCCGGACCACAACTCCGGAAACCCATTGGGAATGTCTGTCTTGATCAATTCCAGCAACAATGGTCTGCGATCTACGGCCAACGACCTGCTCACTCCGAAGCCTGAAAACTTGACTATTGTCACCGGCTCTGCCGTTCAACGTGTACTACTTGAAGGAACAAAAGTGGTTGGCGTTGAGTCGAATGGCAAAACTTGTAAGCACCTTGTAAGAGCAAACTCGCATTGAGAGGACTGTTTGCCGCAGTACCGACGAAGCCGAGCTTGTGTTGTCCAGATGTCAAGGAAAATATGCATGCTAACACTTCAGAAGTCACGGCCAACAAGGAAGTTATCCTTTCTGCGGGATCACTGGACACTCCCAAGATTCTGATGCATTCAGGCATCGGCCCAAAAGATCAACTAGAGCAATACGGTATTCCTGTTGTGAAAGATGTTCCCAGCGTTGGACAGGGCCTCAAAGATCATATGTTCACACCTCTCGTCTACACGCGCAAGCCCGGAGATACAGATCGACAAGAGTTCTACGGAGACAAGAAAATCATGGACGAGGCCATGGAGCAATGGAAGAAGGACAGTACCGGCCCTTGGACCAAATTTGCCTGCGAACTTGGCGTTGGTTGGTTCAAACTCGACAAGCTAGCTCAGACTGAAGAGTTCAAAGCCCTGCCTACGGAGGTACAGGATTTCCTGAACAAGGAGACTGTGCCACACTACGAACTCATGACGCACTTCCCGATTCACTGGTTCATTCCCGGATTTCCAGACTCGAACCTGAACTACTCGTGCCTCTTGGTCTTTTACTACAATGCGCAAGCACGCGGAGAGGTCACGCTGCAATCGTCTGATCCTAATGCTCCTCTGAAATTCGATCCAAAATTCCTCGGCACTCCATTCGATCGTCGTGTGGCCATTGAATCTCTCAGAGATGCTTTCCGTGTTGCCAAGTCGGAAGGCTACACTCAGGACAACTTGGCAATGCTGGCGGGTCCGCAAGGAGACTCCGACGAAGACTTGCTTGCGTACTGGAGAGCCACCATCTCCTCAAGCTGGCACATGACTGGCACGACTAAGATGGGCAAGGCAACAGACGATGATGCTGTTGTTGACAGCAACTTCAAGGTATTTGGTTTCGAGAATCTGCGCATCGTGGACAATGGCGTTGTGCCTGTCCTTGCGAGCTGTCACATCCAGTCAGTTGCGTACGTGACAGGTGCTACGGCTGCTGAGAAATTGATTGCAGAGTATGATCTCTCGTAATCTAGATCTTCACAACTACCCAAATGGCGCGTAGCTAGCTGGCGGATCGAGCAAAGCACACCATACTTCTATCCTGTTCGAAAATCCATATATGCCCGTACGATGATGCAGGCATACACATATCCAAAAATCGTACACTGTCCACGCTCTCATTGCTATTTCGGCCTCGTCCATCGTCCATCGTGCATCGTGGGACTACGAAGCTCACGGCCCATCCAAGCGAATTTCACGTGATCGCAAAGGAACGTGACCTTGGCCCTACAGAATTCCAGGAACTCTGGACTCGCCCAGATCCTTCCTCCATCCTTTATCAACCATTCCAATTTCGCAACCACCGCCATCGCAACTCAAGCATGCTTATGCTAAATACAGCTTCGCAATGGACATCTGGCTATTGCAAGGTATACGGTTGCCGAAATCGGTAGTGGTGAAACCCAAACGCTACGTCAGTTGCCGGACTCAGGTTCTACCATGAGTGATTCCAATTGCAGTCTCACCGCCATCGATCTGCATCTTTGAAAATTTGGGCAACTTAGTTTGCAATGCAATTGATTTCTTGTATGGGTGCTTGTATGGGTGCAAATATAGCCGGAGTACAAAGCATTGGCTCGGGTCCAAGGGGTCTCTCCTTGTTGCCAGCCATCACGAACTCGAACGGCGCTTTTGCCGACCGCATCGCTTGTCGGTCTCATCCCCGCTTTTGGGCCAAGGAACATGCATGGCTCCATATCTCAACCAAATCAACAATCTTGAATGCAGGGTGATACAGCAGGCTAGGTGGGGACATCGCGGCAGTGCCACAGCATCATGAGTGGCAACAAACGAGCGAGATTGTCGCTTCCTACGGACGATACGACAGAAAGACCGCGACTCACAAGAGCTTGTATGGCACCATGATCTTGCTTACGACTGGGTAAGACGTGAAATGCTGATATGACAATTAGGCGCTGAGTGCAAGCGAAACAAGACGAAATGCTACTTTCAGCCGGGCGAGCCCAATTGCAACAGATGTGCTAAGAATCGCATCGAATGCGTGCCGCACAACTTTGCACAAAAATTCATGGACGAAGATGCACTGTAAGTCTCCTCCGACCATGCGTTTCGGTTCGATCAATGCCTCTGATATCCCCACGAAGATGGAAATCCCAGACTTCGGCAACCATCAATCGCCTCAAATCTGCTGTCGAGCAGCTTCTGCTTCACAACAACCTGCCGAGTCTGGCAGAGTGCGATACGGTTCTTTCGATCCAGACAACAAATCCAGAACCTACAATACAGACTTTGTCGCCGTTTTCATGTCCACCCAATCCGACAGATCGTGACTTCACCGCCGAAGGTCCTCTCACAACGAACCAAGACGATTCCGACTTGATACCACTGCCGATGAACAACTTGTACAGTCTTGCGGATGCGAAAAACTCTCATCTGATTCGCGTGGATCCTGGCGATGCCAATGGACCAGACCTCATCGATCAAGGTATTTTGTCTCTAGACGAAGCCGAATTCCTGTTCAGCCATTTCCGAGATCATATCAATCCACTTCTCTGGGATGGTATTCTATGCTCTCACACTTCTCTGCAACAAGTCAGAGAGTCTTCTTCATTCTTAGTGGCGGTCATTTTGACTGTATCCTCTTTGCACGTCCCTGAACGCGAATCTCTGCTGGCTGCCGCTTATGGTGCATTCGTGTCGCTTATGAGGGGCTCATGCTTACTCCGGTGTGACAACTTGGATGTTGTCCGGGCCCTTTGCATCGGAGCTTTTCATCTCACTAGCCTGAGTTGGGCACTCTGCAGCCGAGCGGTACGCGTCGCAACTGAAATGAATCTACACAAGTCCTCCTTACAATTTGCGCGCGGCTCCCTTGAGTCGTATGAACGCGTCCGACTCTGGTACATTCTTTATGTCTGCGATCATCAGTTTGCGCTCGCTTACGGGCGGCCGCCGATGATGCATGAAGACGCGGCCATCAGAAATGCTGAGAAGCTACTCACGAGCGGACTTTCGTCTGGAGGCGACCATGGACTCGTTACACAAGTCAAGTTATTCCGGATCCTAGCAGACAGCTACTTCATGTATGGCTGCGACCCAGACCTCGAGCTCGGCGCTGAGGACTTCGAAAGGGTGCATGCTTTCAACGTCTCTGTGGACCAATGGCGTCTTGAGCACCAGTCAGCGCGACATACAGAGCCTACAATAGGCAGTCTTGCACCAGCAAAGGGGAACGCACTGTATTATCATCTTGCGCGCTTCCAGCTTAACTCAGTAGCACTGCGTGGCATCTCGGCTCGGCTGAACTCGAAGGACGATTCGAAGACAGAGATGAGCTGGGACAGGCAAGAAGCTGCCAATAATGCCACCGTTGCGGCAACGAGCACAGTGAGATTGATCATTGAAGACAGTAAACTACAGGATGCCCTGATCGGATTGCCGATATTTGCCCATGCCATGATTGCAGTGTGTGCTTCATTTCTATTGAAGCTGGCCGTTGTGTTTGGCGAACCAGGTTCAGCCGGCGAACGTACGCTTTCTCTTCCAAACGATCTTGCGCACTACGGATTGAACTTCCAAACCAAGGTGGCTCTCACCAATGTCGAACGGCTTGCTCGCGTCCTGGATCGGGCTGCGCGCAAGGCGAGCCAGCGGCACGTCGCACGGCAGGTCGTGGCGGGACTCGAGGAGCTTCTGCAAAGATTCTCGGTAGGGCAGGCTCCTGACAGTATCGTATACTCCCAATCACCATCTGCTGTTACAATCAATTTTGCCAAAGGCAGCTCAGCGCCAAACAACGAATGTTACGCCGTAACCAGCGCAACGAATGGACAGGCGGGACAATCGAACGTAGATATCTCGGAGCCGCAAGCCTCATCAGATTTTCCAGAGTACCAGCAGGGTCTGTTTGACCTCACTGGAGATCTAGATTGGCGGTTCGATGATGGGTTCTTACTGGGCATCGACGGAATGGATTCTGAGATGCCGTACCTCTGAGATCGCATTTACAAATGTGCAGATAACACACTATAAATTGGGTCAAACCCGGTCATTCAGGGGGGGGTAAAAAATACACTATCTTGCTTCCTCAACACCGGGCTACCTTCCGCGCTCTGGCTACCCTTGAACATCTGCGCCGTTCGAAAAACAATCTTTCAAGCCCGGTTCTCGCCTTCTCCACTGCGACCTCTCAAGTCGACCGCGATAGCCTCTGCGTGATTGACCTTCTCGATGGGGTACTTCTTGAACAGCCAAGCAAATATGACCGAACTCACGCACAAGATTCCCAGCCACGAGGTAGTGGTAGCAAACCCGGCAATATATCGCGGAGCATCCGTCTTCGGCCAAAGCCATGTCGCGTAGATCGAGGAAGCATTGCCGATGGAGTTGATCAAAGCAATAGCGATGGCTCGCTTAGCGGCTGGCTGTGGGATCACGTCGGAGACCCAAGTTTTGACAAGAGGCGAGCAACCGTAAATGGTACCGAACGCGAATATAGTAAGGACATACTGCGTCGTCTTGTTTGTGACCGTAGTAACGGCGATGAACAGGATGCAGCCTAAGCCAGAGAGGCCGCAAACGAACTGCCACTTTGCCTTGAATTTGTCTGCCAGGTAGCAAGAGCCGACGACGTATACCAGAGCTGCCATGTACGCAGGGATCGTGTGATCTGTTCTTGTCAGAAAGTGCAGTAGGGATGAAGTACCGCATGATTTGGGAGTATAGCTTACATTGACCCTGTACGCCTGTCCAGCCAAACGAATTCACCAATGTAGGGATGAAGTATTGCATAGTTTGGGAGCCGGTGACGAGGATGAACATGAAGCACTGGGCCCACACTCTCCAGTCTTTGATGGTCATCTTGAAAGCAACCCAATGTGGAATGTGCTCGGTACCGCGGCCTTGCGTGAGCCCAATCCCGTCAGCAGAAAGCCTGTTGCATGCGAGGATGCTCTCTTCCTCGTTGAGGAAGCGAGATCTGCTCGAAGGATAGTCGGGCATGAGGAAGTAGATAACAGTTGCAGCAACGACCGATGCAAGACCTTCAAGGATCTGTTGCGAATCAGCATCTCCGGATAAACGAGCCGCCAACGATCAGACTTACAAAGAGCCACCGCCAGCCTGCAAGACCGCTTACACCATCCATATAATCGGTGATCAGACCAGCGAGAAGGCCAGACACGGCTCCTGCAATTGGGACCGATGTGTAAAGAAGAGCAAATCGAGTAGCCAGTTCATACTTTCGGTACCAAGATGACAAGAAGAAAGCACAACCTGGAGCAAAACCGGCCTGTGGTGCAGTCAGCATGTGCCTTTTATCTCGAACCGCCGTTGCGGAGTGGATGTACCTCTGCGAATCCAAGCAGGAATCTCATGGCCGCCAGTTGCTGCCAGTTGTGAGTAGCGCCCATGAGCGCAGCAAATGTCCCCCAGACAAGACCCAATCCAGGCAAGAAGACACTAGGGCGGACACGGGTAAGGATCATGTTTGCTGGGACCTCAAAAACGAGGTAAGAAAGGAAAAACACTAGCACTATGATCGAGTATTGATTCGAGGTCAAGTTGAAGTCCTCTTCCAAGCCACCAGTTTTGGCATTACTATTGCAGGGTCAGCAAGCACTGCATGATGATCGAAAACGGGACTCACCCGATATTTGCGCGGTCGAGGAACCCGAGCAGATACAGAACCCAAGTGCATGGGAGGATACGCCAGTCCAACTTGCGGACAAGCTTCTTCTCTTCTGTGGTGCCATTGACCCACTGGGCTGCTTGATCCTGAGCAGCCAAGATCTCAGTGGTTGAAGGGTCTTTGACGATTCCCGAATCGGTACCAGAATGGATTGACCCAGTCGGAGGTACATGCTCCACATGCTGGTCGACGATGGTCTTCTCATGTGTGTGAGACATCTTCACGGTATTGATCGGCGACTTGGGGTCTGAGTAGAGAAGTGCCAAGCTTGTGTAACCTGATGATGTGACTCTGAGATTGATCAGAAGGCCGCGGATCCGTTGTTATATATCCCATCTCCGCAGTCGGGATTGCGTTCATTTGGTATGAAAGATCTGTATGCGGAGTCCCATGGGGGACGATGGTGGGGAAAGCAGAATAGTCAGTCCGGTCGGCGGACACTGTGAACCGGTGAAAGCGCCGTTGTGTATCGACGAAGTCATTGGAAGGTGGCTATCTCGAAGACTTTGGCAGGTGATCATCTTGGAGCCGGCGAAATCGCCGTAGTGTTGTCCTCGTTCAATGGTGTGAGGGGGATCGGCCAAAGCGCCGACCGAGGTACAGCAGTAGCCTGCCATACACAACAGTCAGAGTGGGAAGCATGCAACGGCGGAACAGCCGTAGAGAACTCGCTCCGGTGGTTCCCCCGACGGTCACGCTTCGACGTTCATATTCCGATGCACTGCATTTCTGTTGACCAATCAATCCAGATTTGCTAGATATAAATGACTTTTCCAGAGACAAGAAGCATTGCGTGAGACATCTAACTCTTAATTCACATACTCACATCTTCTCCCGCGCTATTGAAAGAAGAGATGCCTGCCACTATCGATGTCACACAACAGAGGCAAGCTCGCCGCCCACGCATCGCGGTGACGCTCGGTGATCAAGCTGGTATTGGACCTGAGTTGGTTGCGAAGCTCCTCAACAACCCCGCCAATCGCCAAAGAGCCGACATTGTGCTCCTAGCAGACAGCTCCGAGTTCCAGTCAGCTCTTTCTGATGCCGGTGGTCTGCATGTCGATGTTACGCCTGAACCGGCCGGACCACAGAACATCCAAATCCTTGACGACAACACTGCTTCTCGATACCCATGCACAAAAGGCGACATCTCAAAGATCACCGGAGGCCGATGTCTATACCAGCTCAAAAGGGCATTGAAGATGGTGCAGTCGGGCGACATCGATGCCATTGTCTTTGCTCCGCTGAATAAGAGCTCGCTAAAACTGGCTGGCATGACAGAAGAAGACGAGCTGCGGTGGTTTGCCAAGCAGTTGAATTATGAGGGAACCACCAGCGAGATTAACATCGCTGGCCCACTATGGACTGGTCGCGTAACCAGCCACATCGCTCTTGGTCAGGTCGCTGAGCGGATCAGTCAAAATTCGGTCTCGAAGTCTATCGAGCTACTTCACAGATTGAGGTATGTATTGTCCAAGGTTTTCGGCTCGACATTCGCTGACATAGCACAGGTGGGAATCTGGTGTCGACTCACCACGGCTTGCGGTATGCGCATTGAACCCTCACAATGGCGAGAATGGATCATTCGGACGCGAAGAGATCGATCACATCCGTCCGGCTGTAGCGGCAACCCGAGAAAGTGGTATCGACGTTCAGGGACCGTATCCTTGTGATACCATCTTCTTGAAGCGCGAACACTTCGACGGTATCGTCACGATGTACCACGACCAAGGCCAGATTGCCATGAAATTACTCTCTTTCGACGGTGGAGTCACCGTGCAAGGTGGTCTCCCTCTACCTGTGGCTACGCCTGCTCACGGCACAGCTTTCGACATTGCCGGCAAGAATAAGGCGGATGTCACCAGCACGCAGAATGCTTTCGATATTGCAACCACCATGGCAGAAAGGAAATTATCCAAGAACGCTACACTGAAAGAAACTCACATGGAGCGCGTTTTGACAAAGCAAGGCGTGCCGAAAGTAACGACTACAGTGGTCGAGGTTCTGTCATGTTGTTAGGAGATGCTTCAAAACGAACGGAGAAGAAACTCTCGAGCCATTTCGCGTGCCGGGTTCCATCTCACGGCCAATATCAACATATTTCAAGTCTCATGTAGCTCCATGTATACATGGATTGTTTCTTTGACCGATTGAAACACCACTCACTTCTTTTCAAATCGTCGTGGTGTACATGTAAACATCGATTCCTAAGACAGGGTTAGGGTTGGTGTGTGAATGAATCCATCTGTTTCTTAAGCGCAAACATAAACCTGGTCGTGTACTCAAGCATAATGCGGTGGTGATGGAGTATGTGCCTGTCTACTAGGAGATGGTGACAAACTTGACGGATCCTGCTGTTGAAGGAAAAGCCCTCAGATGCATGGCACGCTTGGGGTTCAATGTGGATCTTGGATTCGTCTTCGCCGAAAGCCTAAACATGATGTCTCTCATTTTGAGTCACCGAACATCATTGTCCTATCGTACCATATACGAGAAACAGAATCTGCAGGGGACTTTACCCACGCACCAGCAGTAGTATAAAAAGCGCGTGGGTGTCAACTTGCAATCTCGCCATACACAACAAGCACTGCCCGTCATGTCCAAGCCTGACGTCCTGGTCACTGGGGCCTGTGGTCACCTTGGGTACGCACTTATGTGCTCATTGTCGAGCTATGGATTCAACCCCGTCGGCATTGATATCCTACCATCTACCACGGACGGACACGAGGTGCTTGTTGGGTCGATTGCCGAATCTGAGTTCTGCACGCAAGTTTTCCAGCGATACCCGGATCTGAAGTACGTATTGCACACGGCCACTCTCCACAAGCCTCACGTCGGCTCTCACACCAAATCACAATTCATCGACACCAACATCCATGGAACACTCAATCTACTGGAGAACGCCGCTAGCCGTCCGGGACAGATTGAAGGCTTCATCTTCACCAGCACAACTTCGACTTTCGGAAAAGCTCTGGCTCCTCGACCTGGCCAACCAGCAGCTTGGATCGACGAAGACGTCGTGCCTGTGCCAAAGAATATCTACGGGACAACAAAAGTGGCTGCCGAGGACCTATGTCAGTTGATCCAATCCCAGACCGGAATGCCCACGCTTGTGCTTCGGACATCAAGATTCTTCCCTGAAGAGGATGACGATGACGAGGCGAGAGCGAACTACGCAGATGACAATCTCAAAGTCTGCGAGCTGCTGTATCGCCGTGTAGATGTCGCCGACGTGGTGTCCGCACATGTCTGCGCCATGCGAGAAGCCAAGAGAATCGGTTGGGGCAAGTATATCATCAGCGCTCCTCCACCTTTCACCAAGAGCAACGCGCTTCTGCGGTTATTGGACAGGAGTGCTCCTGAAGCTATTATAGAAGCGAGGCCTCTGCACGCTAAGATATTGCTCGACCATGGTTGGACGTTGCCAATCAGGTTGGACCGGGTGTACGACTCGAGCAAAGCCGTTGCCGAATTGAAATGGGAACCAAAGTATACGTTCGAGCGTGCTTTGGAGTTGATCAAGGAAGGCAAGGACTGGAAGAGCCCGTTGACTGGGCAGATGGGAAAGCGCGGTTACCATGCCACACCAACAGGTGTGTATACAAAATGATATAGTGGCGTGCATGTCATTGCCCTTGAGCATGGATAGATATCATATAGATGGTCAGATGAGCAGGCGAAATAGAGTGTTCTTAATGATACATGGATAATCTATCGTATGAGTTCCGCAATTCTGTATGATAAGCACAAATTCGTTGTAGGCACCATACCGTGCCGGGTATATGTTTCATCGTGCTCCAACACTTCCAGATAAAATGCCGTAAAGCTTTCTGTAGAGCAAGGTAGGAAAAAGAAAACAAAGTAAGATAGCGCATTGATAAGATGCTCGCTCTTATCTGTGTTGGCTGCGGCTTGCACGCCTCACGTAGCCCCTCTCAGTCTTGTAGTACTCCCGTCTGGGCGCACTCCTCGGGCTACGCTCCCTGTCGCTGTCAGTGCCACTGCCCTTCCTTGGCACCTCAGCTCTAGCAGCAACAGTCCTGGACCGCGAACGCTTCCTCTCGCCAAAGATTGCGGCAAGAATGTATGCCAGACCGAAGAATCCAGCGACAACGGAGTATCCGATGACTGCACCTTCGCTTGGTGCCATGAACCCTGTCCTCTTCGCGAGACCCAGACCGAGGCCACCGTTGACGATTCCGAGAATGATGGCGATACGGCCGAACCAGATGTGGCCGTAAGACCAGATTGTGCGCTTGTTGTAGCGTTTGAAGTGACTGTGGTGCAGCATTCCGAGCAGAGGCTGGAACGCAAGGAGTGCGAACAGTACAATTCCGATGATAGGGTGCGCATCGTTCAATGTGTAGAAGTTCTTGGTCATCCAGATACCGATACCGAAAGCCGCGGTGTAGAGGAGGAAGCCGAAGATCTGGAACAAGCCGTGCACCCACCAGAGACCCGGGAATGAGGCCAGACGGATCATGATGCCACCGACTGGGAAGAAGAAGCCGAATGCCAAAGTAGCGAGGACGGCATGTGCGGTGATGATCACACGGCCGCGGTCTGCATATTCTGATGGAATGCCACCGCCTCGACCATTGCCGCTGTTGCTGTTACTGCTTGATCCGCCACCAAATGAGGATGATGAATCGCTAGAGCGGGAGCCGGAGTCGCCACCCTGGTTGCCAAAGTTGCTGTAGCTGCCTGAGCCGAAGCCTTGTTGCGCTGTGATGAGTGTAGCTGTGAGGGTCGTTAGTCACTAGTCAGGTCGTTAGATGGACATGAAGACTACTTACCAAGTGACAACAGAACGGCAGTCCGTTGGAGTGGGGATGTTGTCGCAGGCATTGTGTAGTTTCCGTATAAAGCACTGCAGTCCTGTTTATTGTACGACCGGTTTATGGCCAGATGTCGATCCGGGTATCAGCGATAGAGATCTCCCTAATAGTAGATTGATGAACGAAGAGGCTGGAACGTAGTAGGTGATTTGGATGAATGGACACAACCCACAAGCGACGGACAATGACTATGTATACCAGAACCGTGAGCACAGCATCGGAGAATAGATACTTACCGCGCCCGACTATCACCCCACCAGCCCTCTTGTGATATGCGAGAAGGGCTGGCGTGTCTTACGGGCTGCGCTGCGCGGGTGCTATTCTCACCACGCAAGGATCATCGAACCTCTCGTGCATGACGCGCGATGAGGCTGGCGACGTAGTGATCACTACGCGCGTTCTGCACATGCTGACGTGGGAAGGCGTTGTGGTTGGCGGGTGAGTCGCAAGGCTGGTTCGTCTCGGTGAATGTCTCGGAGACCCGGTGGCTTCGTGACGGAACATCACGTGACTGACTCTAGGTCCGAACTCCACGTTAACATCAGGGCATGCCTGTGATACGTTCTGCTAACATCTTGTCAATCGTATAGGAGAATTAGATTCACGTTTTCCGTTGGCTGTATACACTCTTTCCATCTTTACATAATACTGTAAACATCCAAGCATATCTTCAACCTCCTCAGCATAGCACATCCGATCACCATCACCAACTACCCGGAAGTCTATCCCCACAGTGATATCAACGTCGCATAGAACTGGAGGTTCATCATCCGGTCAAGACTCATCTCTAGGAACTCCCCAACAATCATGAAAACAGCCGCACTTGCAACAACCCTTTCGGCCAGCGACTCCTGGGTCCAAACCCGACGCACGCACAGAACGTTGAACAGATGCAACAAAAGCGCCAGCAGTGCGATAGCAACGATGCCTGGGCATGCTCCGAGCCGGAGACTGAGTGCTTTCGGCAAGAGGTAAGACGAGATCAACGTGAACTTTTGCTGAACGAGAGCGCTTGCTTGGCAAACCATTGTAGCAACCCGAAAGTACTGCCATGCGATTTTGCTGGATGTTCGCAGTAGGCCAAGTCGAGCTCTGACTGTGGCCAGATGTTCGAGCGCTGCTGCTTCCAAATTTGTTCCATCGATGGGTCGTTGGTCGGTTGTTACTCCTGGTAGGACAGCCTGGTTTTGCTCCGCGGCAATCTGGGCGATGGCTGCAAGCAGGGCAGCCTCCATCTCTGCTTGTTGGAGTTGTATCTGGTCATGACTGTTGGGAGGGACTTGCTCTGGTTGGTGTGCTTGTTGGACGATTTCATCGATGAAAGAAAAATGCTGTTGCGATGGAGCATGTATTGGCGTTGCTTGTTGTGACTTGGCCTCTTCCTGAGCCTTCTTGATTGCTCTAGCTTTGCTCCTGGTGATCATCTCGGCGTTTGTTGGAAAACTTTGCTGTTGTGGTGCTCGATAGCGATCGATGTTGCAGCGCCGTGATGCACCATGTTATATGCTTTCCTAAACATCGTGGTTGAAACATTGTTTGCTTGTCGTTCATGGAGTCTTATCTTGATACTCTGATCCAAAGTCTCTGACCGGAATTTCCAGACAACTGACCGTGCAAACAAAGGCATGTCTCATGCTTGTCTGTGCGAAATAGCCCAAATATGCAGGCAGCCGGCGGGCCTTCTTAGAATAAAGCCAGACACTGACAATACTGTCAGTCAGAGGGAAGTCTGTCTTGAGCTTTTTACCGAAGCCAGTCAGGTAGGTGAATCTTGAAGCGTCAGCGCTCACTTCACTTGCGAAAAGCCAGGCACAAGTAGTCATGTGAAACAATAAAACTCCCCTCCTAAAGCTTCCTCTTCACACGCCGACAACATTGCTCGACCACATCAAAAAAAAAACACTTCCACAAAAGAGCCAAAAAAAACATCACCGCCGCCATGGAAGACACCACCAAGGCCTCCACCCCCAGCGCCGGCGACACCACCTTCACTCCCAACGAAACCAAGCTCATCTGCGCAATCATGCAGAACCTCACCTCCGAGATCCAGGTGAGTCAAACCCTCAAGAACCCTGCACACAATCGCCCTCAATCGCATTCAACAAGCGAAACTAACGATCAAACCCATTTCTAGTTCGACGTCGACAAAGTCGCCCTCGACCTCGGCTACAAAAACGCCGGCTCCCTGCGCGCTCGCTGGAACTCGCTCAAGCGCTCTAAGATCTCTGGCGCTGGCGGCGACGCTGCTGCTCCGACCGGCGGCGTGAGCAAGGCGACTCCGAGCAAGAAGGCCAAGGCGACGCCGAAGAAGGCCAAGGTTGCCGGCGGCGAGGAGGGGGGGGAGAGCCCGAGTAAGAAGGGTGGCAAGGGTGGCAAGGCCAAGCCGAAGGTGAAGACTGAGGCGGGCGATGAAGAGGTCGTCGTCGACAGTGTCGAGGGCCCGCAAGGGATTGCTCTCGGTGACAATCTTGCTTGAGAGTCTTGATCCTTTCCCAGCGAGAGAGAGGCTCTGAGGAGTGATGATGATGCTTCGGCATCGTTCGACGGACAATGACAAGGAGCAGCTCGGTGCATTGGCTACAGCAACGAGACCTGGGGTAAATCAGCAGTACAATGATACTTTCAACAAGAAACATCGATACCCATATATGTTCTGTATTCAATTTGAACATTCCGGCTAAGCACGTTTCCTACCTAGCGCTCATCCACTCGTCAGTTTACCTGCCTCTCGCCCCAAGCCACCCACCTCTTCACAACCTCATCAACACCCTTCACTCCCTTCTCACTCCCGTCAACCTCAAACCACTCCCGATGCTCCCTGCCACAAGCAGCACAATCTCTCATGACCCGCTTCTCCGCCAGCTCCAAATGGATCAATCGCTCAACCCGCTTGACACAAGGGACCTTGCGTACCATTCCCGAAGACTCCCTACGTGCTGTAGTCGGTCTCGACGCATTTTGAGCAGATTGGCGTTTGGGCGTGCGAGCTGGGCTGCTAGGCGCCGGACTTGGTGGAGCGGAAGACGACACGTAGGGATACCATCGAACGAGACTAAGAGCGTAGCCACACTGGCGTTGCCATTCGTTCATGCGGCGAGTAACGTTGTTGGCACGGCCGATTTTGAGAAGGATCGTGGGCCTTGCCTGGGAGTTGACGCCACGCGTTGCACCGGTAGTGTACGAGAATTCGCTTACTACATCCGAGATGCGCCTCTCACGGTGTGGGAGTTTCTCGGGAGAAAGTAGTGAGCGTGCAGTTGTTGTATCTGGTGCTTTATCTTGCTGGGGAGTGAGCCAGAAGATGTAAATATAGCCTTCTTCGTCGTTGGGATTCGGTGGCTTGCTGAGCTCGGCGAGGAGGGCCGAAGCGGTCGCTGGAGAGGTTGTTGGCGGTATCAGGGATAAGAGGTTCCCAGTCTGAGAGTTCGAAGCAGCGTGCTGCGCAGCAGGCCGGAGAGGCAGCTCGCTCGACGGTCCTTGGTGTGGTTTTGAATTTGAGGATGGCCTCGGGCCTGCATTTGAAGGCCTCGAACCGTCAAGTCGTTTCTTGTGCCGCACAATCTCCACATAGTCGTCGTCTTCGTCACCACCGCAGCATAATGCAGACCAGAATGAACTTTTCTTCTTCTCTTTCCTTCCCTCTGTCTGTCCAAGTCCGTACTTCTCCCCGTACGGTGCATCCTGTCGCTTTTGTGGGCGATCATGCCTCTTCTGCTTCACCTTCGCCGAGATCTCGCTTCCCACTCCCTCAACTCCCAATCTCTGCACCAGAGTATCAATGCTAGCCCTCTCCTGCAGGGGAAACAGCTCCGTCTTCTTGCGGCCCGGTCCTCCAGCGTTGACCGCCTGCGCCTTGTGGTCGTGGCAATAATAGCTCGCCTCTTCTACATCTCCATCGTCGTCTTCGACAACCGCAACAACACCGCTTTTGCGCGCAGCGATCGCGCGTCGACAAGGGCGGCCAGAATTGGTGATTCCTCTGCAAGTTGTGGAGGGGTTCTTCGAGTCGGTTCTGCCCACGAGCGCTTCTGGAGTGCGGCCGGAGAATGGATTCGGGGTCATTGGGTAGTGATAGCGCTTTCTCGCGAGAAGTGTTGTGGAAAGAGACAGAGAGTTGGTGTGAAGTGAAGTGATAGCCGAGTAACTATGTGATGATACTCGCGAGATTGGTGAAAGGGAATGAAAACCAACTTAGCTGCTGTTCACAAAATAGATTAACTCAGTCGCATGACGATTGTTCACTATAGATGCACGGCGCATGGCGGGCAGTGCATGCTGGCGCTCTGGCTGTGCCGAAGCAAGGCCAGAGCGATGTCGAGGTCGGAGGCTGGGAGAGTCGGGTGGGATTAGGCAGCATTGACGCTGGCGCGCGCTAAAGAATCGCCACTGCGCGCGTCTGCACGTGATCACATGTCGAGGCAGATACTCGATGTCTTCTAATCACAACCTTTGCCTCTTGTACTGGAGAACGGCTTTACTAGGTCCTGTATGGATGTACTGTTTCTCTTCAGACGAACGATGGTATTCACATCGGATGTTCATAGACCCCACGTCATGATGGCCCCGGCGCTGGCGATAAATTAAATTGCTTCATAGATCAGGAATCCGGGTGGGTCAAGCAAAGGTCAGGTCACATTTTGTAAATCCAAGGAACGCAACAGTAGGTATAATCATACTCAGCATCTTACTGGTTCTGCAATAGCTGTTATACACTCTCGTCCTCTCCACACACTGGCCTGCTAGTCAAGCCATCATGATTACTGCTCTCCTCTACTCGCGTTCGTTGCAACGACCTACAAGTACAAGCCCTCAGGCTCACCTTCTTGCTTCGTCTTCAGCACGTTCTCCCTGGCAGCTCTGAAATCGGTCATGTTCACCCTCATTCTCCTCTCTCTCAGCGCGAGCAGACCGGCCTCAGAGCAGATGGCTCTGACATCGGCACCACTCAGGTCGTCCTTTTGTGTGACGAACTCGTCGATGTCGACATCAGGTGCCAAGCTCATCTTCGAGGTGTGTAGGGTGAAGATCTTACGCTTGGTGTTCTGATCGGGGTTCTCGAAGAGGATCTTACGGTCGATACGTCCAGGACGGATGAGCGCAGGGTCAAGAGTGTCGATCTTGTTTGTAGCCATGATCACCTTGACGTCTCCGCGGTCATCGAAACCGTCAAGCTGGTTCAGCAGCTCAAGCATGGTTCTCTGGATCTCACGCTCACCACCAGAGCTGGACTCGTAACGCTTGGTACCGATTGCGTCAATCTCGTCAATGAACACGATCGAGGGCGCGTGTTCTGCTGCGGTCTGGAAGAGCTGTCGCACGAGACGAGGGCCGTCTCCAAGGTATTTTTGGATGAGCTCTGATCCGACGATGCGGAGGAATGTGGCGGATGTTTGGTTGGCAACAGCTTTGGCAAGCAACGTCTTACCAGTACCCGGCGCACCGTAGAGAATGACACCCTTCGGTGGCTTGATACCCATCTCTTCGTAGAGCTCGGGGTGCATGAGGGGCAGCTCGACGGCCTCGCGCACCTCCTGAATTTGTGTCTCAAGACCTCCAATGTCTCCGTACGTCTCCGTGGGCGCCTTGTCCAGCTTCATCACGTTGACAGCTGGGTCCGTGTCGTCTGTGAGCACACCGACAACGGACACGGACTTGTGGTGGAGAAGAATCGATGCGCCAGGCTCCAGAAGATCCTTGTCGACGAAAGACATGATCGAGACGTAGTATTCGGGTCCAGTAGCCGAGGAAACGATCGCGTGGTCGTCGTCGATCAGCTCCTCGAGGTTACCAACACCCATGGGCGAGCCTCTCATGTCATCCACTCGGCCTCTCTCATCCGCATTGCGGTCGAGGGCGTCAGCGTCGCCTCCGGCTGATGAGGGTGCCACTGAGTTGGCGGCCTTTGCTTTCCTGAAACGCTCCTGGTTCTCGACGAACTCCTCTTCCAGCAGCAGGTGGTCGTGTACACGCTGCATACGCAGCATCCTCAGCTTACATCTTGCGGTTGGATAGACTGTGGGTAGTTTCGCGGCGGCAGAAGCGCCGGCTTGCTTTCTCTTCTTGCGGCCGATACGGGTGGTTGGCTGTGGCGGCGGCTCGTACTTCGGCTTGTCCTTCTTGTCTCCCTTCTTGTTGTTGTCGCCGGGCGCACCTGGTGGGCCGCCGGCGCCTCCGAGGCCAGACTGATTTTGGCCCTGACATGAATGTTAGCAAGCTGGGATGGAGGTGTTTGTAGTGATAGGAGCGCTCACCATCGCCGTTCAATGAGTGGGTTTGTGTAAATGTCCAGTTGCGGGTGTTGTTGGTGTACTCTCTCGGATGTCTGAGTTTGATGGTAGATAACAAAGTGTTAGGGTGATGGTGTTGGTGAGGGTGTGTTGTGCCGGCTTGATAGGTGCAGTACAGCAGTTGACACGAGCAGCGAGAGCGAACAGGCGAGCGTTGATGACGAGAGCGCGCCGAAGCTGTGGAGTGCCTCAGGCAGGAGCGATCGTCATCCCACCTTAACTCGACTCTCCACCAAGCACCTTGAAGGTCACACTTCCACCCTCCATTCACCACTACAACACCCGTACTACTCCATACTTGCACTCGAGCTTGTGACTGATACTAACTTTTCTTTCGGTGTCGTTGCTCAGCTCTGTCACCTCCACAACGCATATCGGCTTAACGGCCGCCGTCAAGTCACTGCCACCAAGCCCGCGTGACATCCTCCTCTCTTCTCTTCTACTCGACCTCACTGAGTCTCGCAACTTCGAGGAACTGCCTTCATAAACGGAGCAAACCTCCCGGGGAGCCTCTACAAAAAGGTGTTTCGTCAAGAAAACACTATACTCGACACATCAACACGACCTCGACACCATAGCCCCACCATGGGCGCCTCCAACCGCAATCGCCGTCTCCAGAAAGAGATTCAGGACATCCTCAAAGACGCCCACTCTGGTATCACAATCACTTCGCCCACAGGAAGCACAGAGTTCACCGATCTCACCCATTTCCATGGCCACTTCCTAGGACCCCCGGACACACCATACGAAGGCGGCAAGTACGATGTCGACATCCGTATCACCGCAGAATACCCTTTCAAGCCACCAGAGATGCGCTTCGTCACCCGCATCTGGCACCCAAATGTCAGCAGTCAGACAGGAGCGATCTGCTTGGACACCCTGGGCCAACAGTGGAGCCCTGTCCTCACGCTTAAGAGCGCCTTGATCAGTCTCCAGAGTCTTTTGAGCAGCCCAGAGCCCAAGGATCCTCAAGATGCTGAGGTTGCTTCCATGTTGATCTCAAGGCCGGAGGAGTTTGCTCACGTGGCAAGAGAATGGGCCATAAGATTCGCCAACGCTCCTAAGCCAACGGCGGGTTCTGGCCGCACAGGTGCTGGCTCGTCTGGTGGCCTGGATGAAGCAGCACTCAAAGCACGGAATAAGGCGGACGAGAAAGAACGCAAGAAGAAGGAAGAGCAGCGTCAGCGTGAGGCATACCACGGCTACAACCGAGCCATGATCGATAGGTTCTTGGAAATGGGCTTCTCTGTTGAGCGGGTCGTGGACGCTTTCGAGTACGTCGGAATCGACAAGGCCGGTGGCGAGGAATACGAGCTCGAAGAGGAGTACATTGGTGATGTCACTGCGAAGTTGTTCGACGAGATGTAGGACTCGGATGTCGAATGAGTGAACAGAATGGTATCAGGCTGGCAACGAGGAGAAAACGACGGGAGACTTGAAACCCACTGGGCCCGGGAATGAGGGCAACTGAGTGGGCTTCGGTTGAGGAACATACATACAAGGACGAGCATTATATTAGGGATTAGCGAGGCGCTGGGAAAGCTCTACGATCAACGACCGACATGACGGAGCAAGCACTATTGTAGAGAGAAATCATTTGTCAAAAGACCACACAAGTGAAACAATGAGCATGGTAACGATCACCAAGCTCCAAACCACATTGCACCATTTTGCCACAAAACTCTCTTGTAGTGTATATTCGTCGTTAAGTCGTCTAGGTATGATTGAATTCCTGACCCTATGCTACATAGCCAGCATTATCGCCATCATCACCACATCCCCTCACCACTCCTCATCACTAGTATCAGTATGCCAAACCATCTCATCCATCTCATAACTAAACGTATTCTTCCCATACCAATGCCCCTCAACCAACGCCCGCACCCTCTCACCCACACCCTCCCTAGCCCTCAAAATCACAGCCCTCTTCTCCGGCCCTTCAGTATCCGGATCACTATGCGGAACTCCAGCTTCGACAGAGATGTTCTCATAGTTCGTGAAATTCACCGTGTCGGGCATGGACTCCGCAGCTACATCGTTGGTATCAGGCGGTTGCAGGTTCTGCACAAACCGGATCGTTCCCGTGGAGTGCGAGAGGTGGTAGAGGAGGAGATAGCTGAGTTTCGGACAGGAAGTGGCGAGGAAAGAGAAGATGGGCTGCCATGGTCTTTCGGCGGCGCTTGTGGCTGCGTCGTCGTCGTCGAGCAGGCGGATGTCGCGGAGCTTGATGCTGGTTAGATGCTTTGCGGAAGGTTTTAAGAGCGATATGAGTGTTGTTGCGGTGGTTGTGAATTTTTCTAGTTTGATGCGGCGGAGGTTCTGGAGCTGCGTGCCTGCTGCTAGGTGGATCAGGGTTAGGTAGGGGTAGCTTTGGAGCCAGCCTTCTTCGGGGGCCATGAGGTGGGATTGACGTCGGTCTGGGAAGATCATGAGGCCGAGTTCGCGGAGTTTGGGGCTGGAGGAGAGGAGGCGGATTAGGCCGGAGCCGTATTGTGAGAGTTCGTGCGAGTGGCGTGCTTCGGTGTCTTCGTTTGGAGGACGGTATACGGAAGTGGCGTTGCCTTTGGTGACGTTGACTTCTAGGTACTGCAGAGAGCTGCAAGCCCTTTGGATCACATCCAAGGGCAGAGTGCGAGGCGAAATCAGATCGATCTCAATGGCGTCAGTGTAGAGGCGTCGGACCGCAGCACCACTGGTGTCAAGAGCTTGTATCATAGCAGCATAGAGAAGTGTCGGTCCGGATGCTCCAGATTGATGGATCCAAGGAAGGTCTCCGAGCTCACGAGGGTCTCGGCCAACAGCATGTTTAAGTCTCCTCCATCCCCATGGATTGTGCTGGTCGGATCTCCGCATGCCTACGGTCTTCAGGTTGGGAAGAGAGAAGAAAGCCGTCGTCAGCTTGTCAGCCAGAACTCTATCCGATTGCAAAAGATGATGGTGGTCATCCATGCACGCAGTATGAGCTTCGTGATTCTTTCTGTTGGTTTCCGGGTCGTCTGAATAGCGATCTTCGGGGTCCACTTTATCCCAGTCGTCGAAGTGGTCGTCAAGGAATAGCATGGGGCCGAAGGTATAGCAATCGGGATTGAACCACACGTGTTGAACGTATGATTGGAGTTCCTTGTGAGAAGCGACATTTTGCAAGACGTCCAGACTATCGGTCGTGATCATGTATCCTTTCTTACGAAAGAAGCGTTTTCCAAATGTGGTGAAGGATGCACGCTCAAGGTGTCTAACAGACGCTCTTGCAGCAAAGAAATCTCCATCGTCCAAGTAAGAGAACGTACTCGCAATCAATTCTGGTGGTAAGTCCAGTAATGTCGTCGCCATCTCTTCGAATTGTTGTTCCAAAAATGAGTCGTGGTGGCAATGACATGTGAAAGTCGCACGCCGCTTTGAAGTCCATCCAAACGTCCAGCATTCCCCACCACCACCAACATTGAACTCAAACACAACCACTCGCAACACATCCACAACAAAACACCCACCACAACAACCATGACACACCAACTACCGCCCGAGGTCCGCGTCCTCACCGAAGACGACATCTACCGCACCTCGTCACAATTCCGAGTATGGTCCTTCTCGCCGGAAGCCCTCGCAGCGCGACGCACGCAAACACATGAGATCGCGATCGAGCGCATAGAACGACAACGCAACAAAGGAGCGAACAGCACGTTGAATGGCGATCAAAATGGAGAGAAGCTGGATTACTTGACGGAGGAAGAAGAACTGCGCCTGGTGCAGAAGTACTGCGATATGATCCGCGCGACAAACGACAACTTGAGCTGGCCCGCCAACGTCAAGGTAAGCGAGGACCTGTACACCTTTCGCAGTAACCATAGCATAGACTAACGCAATCTCACCAGGCGACCGGCATCCAATATCTCCGCCGCTTCTACCTCTCCAACTCCCCCCTCACCTACCCGCCCAAGGAAATCTACAAAACCGCCCTCTACCTCGCGAACAAAGCCGAATCCAACGGCGTGCCCGTCTCCAAATACGCCCAGCGAATTTCTGCGAAACCAGAAGAGATTCTCGCGGCGGAATACAAAGTCATACAAGCGCTGCGATTTACACTAGATGTACGACAACCGAATCGAGGGTTGAAAGGCGTGATGATGGAGCTGGACAATCTCGTCGAAGGGCAACCGGAGGCGCGGTTGAAAGCTGAGTTGGAAGCGCTAGAACCGCCAGCACAGGGCGCGAGTACGAAGTGGCGTGCTGGTTCGAATATACGGGAGAGGGTACAGCTGGCTTACTCTGCTGCGCGAGAGTACTTGGACTCACCCGCGTTGTTGACGGACGCATACTTCCTCTTCACACCTTCACAAATTGTGTTTGCTTCGCTACAGCTGGCAGATCCGCCGCTCGCAGACTGGTATTTGTCTGCGAAGATTCCTGCTTCTTCGCCAATACGGCCGAAAGTGCTGGCTACGTTGCGATCTTGTGCTGAGATGATGTCGAGCTTTTCTGCAGGCAGTGTGCTCACTAAGGACGAGCGCGCGGCTCTCGAGGCGAAATTGGAGAAGTGCAGAGACCCTAGCACGATTGACTTGGTCAAGGCACATGCCGCAAAACAGCGTGGCGAAGGTGCAGATGAAGAGGCAAAAGCAGCAAAGAAGAAGCTACAGCGCGAGCAAAGCATGAAAGACGCAGATCCTTTCGGACCCAGTATAGCAGCTAGATAAGCGTCATGAAAATCGTTCATCATGTCGCTGTCAAGTTTGGTTTATCTGGTCTCATACAAAGCAAAGCGCGCTGCTGTTTCTGCATCTTATGCTTCAGAATAGAACTCTCGCCGATTCTGTCCCGCTCAGGTACATCATGTCCTTCGTGTACCGCCTGGGCCACAACATACGGCTGGAGTTCCAAGACTGATTCGTGAGCGCGTAACCGAAACGTGCTCTTCCCATGATCTTGCGACTGATCAGAGTGGCAATGAAGGCACCATGACGCCGATGCCAAAGAAGCTCGATTGCGGTATGTCTGGGCTGTATTCGATGTTTGGCGGTCCGTACGCCTTGTCGCACCCAAGCACGGCCTGTGCCTTGTCGTCTTGCGCCATGGGTGACGAGGAACGTGCTGGCTTGATGCTGGGATGGACATTGAGGTAGAAATCGACATCCGATTCGGGCTCGTCCTCATCACGGTCGTCCACGTCCTCGCACTGTGCAAACAGTCAGTTGGGTCGAGAAATGAGATTAGGCCAGCATGATGACTGTGCACTCACGCTGCAATCGCTATCAGCCTGCAGAGCATCATGATCTTCTTCCTCCGACAGCGGTACCTCATTCTCGCTCTCTATGGGGTCGTCGACAAGTTCACCAAGACCTAGGGCTTCCACGAGCCGTGCCTCGGCCTTCTCCCATGCGTCACGGCGGTCTTCCTTGACGTTGTGAAATTTGTTGATCACCCACTCGTAGCGGTGCATGAAAGCCGAGCGGATCGTGGCGACATCGCGAAGGTCAATAGTGGGCGCGTCACGGCGCTGAGCTTTGTCGACGACTTCGTAGCTCACTGCGTAGGCTCCGGCTCCCTCTTCTGGGCCCAACTCGATGGAGACGTCTGTGAGTGGAGCCTCGTATACGTTGCCGCGGTTGAAAGGCGCGAGAGCATGGTAGCGGTAGACATTGGTGAGGAAGAGGTGAGTGAGCTCTTCGATGCGGTCTTTCCGGAGTACCACTTCGGACAACTCGGTGCTAGGCTCGCCGCAGCAGTTGCAGAACTCAGGCGAAGGAGCGATTGGGCGAGACTCGCCGTCTGGGTACGGCCAACACTCCGAGTCTTCCAGGCCGTCGATGAAGTCGCGGATATTGTCGCGCCGGCGGAGATTGGCGAGGATTGTGGCGAGGCGATCCATCGCGACGGTTGAGGATAATTTTTCGGTCGTCGTTGAAGCAGTGAAGAGGCGAGAAGTGAGGTGTGTGCAAAAAGACTCTTGAGCGATAAAGCCAGATGGAAACTGCAAGCACGCGAAGCAGGGAAGGAGCGCGACCACGCACCTTCCTGCGATGCAAGATCCGCACGTCTGCCTGATCAAGCACCCGAACAGTTGACAGGCGGAAACACTCAGTTATCATCAAGTTCACTGTTGCAAATTATCGTATGGACGTTATGCGAAGTATTTCGTGCGCGTGAAACAAATACAACATTCCCATAAAACTACCAACCCAAAAAAACGCTAGCTACCAACACGTATACTCTAGTATTGCCGCCCAAGATACGACCCATCGCCTTGTGCCTGATTCTTGTACGCCTCCAAAATCGGCTCGTACGTGCCGTCCGCTAACTTCTTGTGCTGTGAGCCCCTCGCGACAGTGTCATCGAACGCCATTTTCACTTCATACGTCCCGGACCCAACCATCAGATCGATGCGCTTAATCGCCGCCACGAATTGATGCAGAACTGCCCGAGCAGCCGCTGCGTTTAAGTTGATCATTTCGTCCTCGGCGGCAGCTTTTTTCCTGGCGGCGGCAGCACCTTTCTTGCCAGCACCTTTCTTGACATGGACGGTCTTGTCGCTGGGAGCGGTCTTTTTGTTGGCGGCAGCGGTCTTGTTCCCAGCAACGACCTTGTTCCCAGCGGCGATCTTGAGCAAGCGTACAAGCTCGCGTCGCAAAACCGTCAAGCCATCGTTGACAGTCTTGTGGAGTGTGTTCAGTCGATTGAGCTTCTTAACTGACTCTTGAGTCTCCTGCATTGCCTTCTCAAGACGTTCATTCAGGTCCGAAGGGTCGACTACGCCGCAATCGATATGACCGGAGATTCCAATCTCCTCGGTCGGTTGGCAATGGTTCTTCCAGAACGGCTCGTATTGCTTGAGGGCTTTGCTCGCGACGAGCAGGTCTTGCGTTGCGCGCATCAAATTCAGCTCCAAGATGTTGGCTTGTCGGAGGATCTCGGCGGTCTGCGGATCTTCTAAGTGACGAGTGGCCATGGCGACGTAGTTTGAGCTATGGTGGGCGACGATGTTGTGAGAGAACATCGGTGGAAATAAGAAGAAAGCTGACTGTGAGAACCAGCGCTCGTAAGGAGTCTGAGCCTTGTATGTTTTCGCGTCGGCGAGAATGTTGTGCGCCTTCATTTCTAGCTCTTCGAGGCGAACGTGGTGGTTGAACGCCCATTTATCAGAGGCGCTGTTGAAAGCAGTGACATTGCTGTTAATTGCCTCCGCTACTGCGACGAAGTCATGGCGTTTGGAAAACGAAGCCAAGCTGTCGTTGTGTGCGTATGCGAATTGAACGAGCGCTGTCGTCTCCCTCATGAGATTGTAGCCAGGGTGATAGTCTGGCTTCCTGATTCCAGACATGTCAGAGATTCTATAGACGACGTCGTGGTTGGCACGCACAAGCTTATCAAGCTCTTTGTTCTGAAGTCTGAGTTCCTCCTTCATTAGTGTATTGTTGCACGTTTCCGCAAGACGGGTCCAATTCGTCATGAAACCGGGTTCGTTGCAGATATAGTCTGTCATTCTCATGAAGCCGTGTACGACAGTCCAAAGGAGCAGCCCCGACACTATCGCCACTGGTATGTGTCCCAGAAGGTGCCATGGGGCGTCACGAAGTATCTGCGGTAAGGCGAAGACGACTCGAAGAAGCAGGTCGAGAACGAATTTGCTAGAAACCCATACCACATGGCAGACAAACCAAACGGTTTCGCCAATCAGGTAAAGAGCTCCCCAAACAGTCCACCAGATTACTTCCAGGAAGAACCAGAGCAGACCGAGGAGCAAGCGGCCGATGGTGAGTACAACAACATGGGCCTGGAACATGACCTCGTCGAAGAAAGGCCGCGCTACGTTGTTGTAGAAATGGTCGCCATGTCCTGCAATCCCATTCGCCAAATTTTGTACCGGCTGCAGCACATCTTTGATGCGGTCGTGTGCACCTTGCAGTCTGTTGTTCCTCACACGAGCCTCTATTTGTCTGCGGTGATGGGCGCGGGCGTTGTGATCCAACAGATGCTCGGAGTCATTGTCGGAATCTGAATCCGTGGAAAATTCGGCCTCGTCTGTAGCTCGTCGGGGTGATATTGGTTGGTTGGATGGTGGATATGCTGTGGCGTTGGAATGATAGTATGTGGGCAATCTTTGGAACGACATGGTGGCGTGAATATGGTATAGGGTGATTGATTGCAGTAAACATCTGTATCTTCAAGACATCGCAAAAACCGCTACAAAGGAAAATGATGGGATACTTAGAGCTTTGGTGGTGGTATAGCAAGCCCGCATCCGTCGAGGACAAAGAACAATCAAGCGTGCCATTGAATAAGGCCCTATTGTTTGTGAGCTTTGCAAGGGGAAGTCGTGCTGCCTTTCAGGTTCCAGGCACACATGGCCAGCATGGTATCTTCGAGCATTGTTCAATAGAGTATGTTGCAAGGAGTTGAGACTTGTCCACACGTGTACATGAACAGGACCTTGCAAGATTTACCACCCTGTGAGGAGATTTAAGTGTGGCAGTCACGTGCACACTCATCGCTGTCCGTGGTAAAGCGAAAACATGCTATGGAAGTGTAGTCGTAGGTACAAATAGCAAGGTTAATGGCAAGGCAGGTTATTGTTGTTTGCTGTGGCTGATGTGGTGGGGCGACCCAGGGACGACGGATTGGAGTAGCGGCATGGTCAAAGCGTCAAACAAGCATTTCCAAGCACACTCCAAGCAACAACGGCCTGCAACGAGATGAGAGTGGATCACGGCAGCGCTCCAGCTTGTTTAGCGACTCCTTCGACAGCTTCACTTTACTGTATACCATCGACACGCTGATACACTTCGTCTTTGCTTTTCCCGTACGCTGCCGATGGCCCCAGGCGGTGGTCATCGTTCGGCTCGCAAATAGCCTTTGCTCCGTGGCATGGCGGCCAATCAGTCGCCTCCGCTTGCCATGCCAGTGGCTTGTAGTGCAGTCAATCACAAGCATGACCATCTGCCCACTTTCAGGCAAGAGCCGCGCCAGGTAAGCAGGTCTCGCCGTCGTCAGCCTCCTTCTCCTCAATATCGTATACACACACTCCTCACCCTCTCCGTTTTCCATCATCTACGTCTACCGTGACCTCGCCCATTCCAACCCGCGATTTGCGCTTGCGATCAACACCGACCCCGCTCTCACCTCACAAAGGCGCGCATCCGGCCTCGTACTTGCACCCAGTTGAAGGCGCGCAACACCGTCATCACGACGAGACACTTGCGCCTTGAGCGCTTCACCAGTGCGCCGTGGCCTCGGCGACTCATATATACCAGCTGCCATTTGATCTGAACATACTGTATCCACACTATTCCGACCGCAGCCATGAAGTTGAGCGGATGGACAAACACGCTTTTGAGCGGAGCGCTGCTATGCGCAAACACGGTCGCTGGCATACAGCTGGACCTGAGCAGCGATGCGTCCATCAAGCAAGCTGCAAGCACAATTGCGCGTAACATGTTGACATACTATGTGGGCAACCAAACCGGTCAGGTACCTGGCCTATTACCTCCACCATACTACTGGTGGGAGGCTGGCGCAATGTTTGGATCTCTTTTGGATTACTGGTACTATACGGGCGATTCGACCTACAATGATATCACCGAGCAAGCCTTACTCTTCCAGGTCGGACCTGATAACAACTACGAGCCGACCAACCGTACTAGTGATCTGGGTAACGATGACCAAGCCTTCTGGGGCATGGCCGCGATGAGCGCCGCCGAGCTCAAGTTTCAGAATCCAGGCGACAAACAACCGCAGTGGCTAGCACTCGCGCAGGCAGTGTTTAATCGCCAGGCCGTTCGATGGGACACGCAAACGTGCGGTGGTGGCTTGCGCTGGCAGATCTTCTCCTTCAACAAGGGCTACAATTACAAGAATAGCATTTCGAACGGCTGCTTCATCAATATCGGCGCTCGGCTGGGAGCATACACCGGCAATCAGACGTACTTTGACTGGGTTGACAAGGTATGGGATTGGATGGTCGATATCGATTTGATCAGTCCAAGTTTCCAAGTATTTGATGGTACGGACGTCACCATCAATTGCACCCAACTTGACCATGTGCAATGGTCTTACAACGGTGGAGTCCTACTTCTTGCTGCCGCTACCATGTGGAATCAGGTAAGAGCTTCGAACTAGTAGCGAAGGCGGTTTATTAATTGATTGCTAGACTACCGGAGACGCTCAATCCAAATGGGGCTCGCGCGTGAGCGGCTTGCTCAAAGAGAACATGGTCTTTTTCCAGAACGGTACCATGTATGTCTACCAATTCAGATTGAGATTTTCACCTCACCATTGCTAACGCACCTCCCTCCCACAGGTTCGAAGTCGCTTGCGAACCCAACAACAACTGCAACGTCGACCAGCTCTCCTTCAAAGCCTACCTCTCCCGCTGGATGGCCGCCACAACCAAAGTCGCCCCCTGGACCGCCGACCAAATCCTCCCGCTCCTCGCCTCATCCGCGCAAGCAGCCGCCCAATCCTGTTCCGGCGGCGACACCGGCAACATTTGCGGCACCAAGTGGACGCAGCCAGGCTGGGACGGGACTTTCGGCGTGGGCCAACAGATGAGCGCGTTGGAAGTAATTCAGAGCAATTTGATCAAGCAGGTCAGCGGTCCTGTTAGCAACTCAACCGGTGGCACGAGTAAAGGAAACCCTTCGGCGGGAACGGGGACGACCGTGCATGTTGAGCCGCCTCATGCTATTACTACTGGTGATAAGGCTGGAGCGGGGGTGCTTACTGCTGTTGTTTTGATTTCGCTCCTGGGCGGAGGATATGTAAGTATTTTCTTGGACCCTTCTCCCAAGGCCGTACTAACCTTCCTTCTAGTGGATGTCAGTCGACTGATCAGGGTTAAGAAATTGGCGTTTTGGACACGGAAAAGAGATGGCTTGTTGAGCTTAATATGCTCCTGTAGGGTATTGACGGATGATACGTAAATGATTTAGACGAACGATAGCACGCATGCAAATGACCTTTCTTCCAAGATTGAATATCAATCGGCATATCACACTGCAACCCCTCTAAAATCCAGACCCAAACTTAGCAGGTCCCTTCCTCTTCCCACCTCTGCCACCCCTACCACCCTTCCCACCCCTCTTACTACTACTTCCCTCCATCCCCTTAATATCATTCTTACTCAACCTCAACGTCGCCCCACGGAAAGTACCTATATCCGGCCCACCAGTCCCGATAGCCTTCTTCCTCTCCCTCCCCCCACCCCTCGTAGCAGCCCCCGCGCTACCCGCGGTCTTCGCCCCAAACCTCTCCAAAATAATTCCGTTCTCCTTCGCTTCCGTCCGGCGCTTATCTTCCCTCTCGCTCGCTTTCGCCACCATACCTTTCCGGAACGCAATCGGCATGCGATCCTGCTCGAGGTGCGATTTCTTGCCTCCGAGATCGCGGATGCGCATGTCGAGGGCTTTCAAGCGCGCGGAGCCTTCGGGCGCGGAGGACGCGGTGCCGCTGGCGGAGAAGGTGTTTGCGTCGAGGAGGTGGGATTCTTTGAGGAGGCGTTGGAGGGCGAGGTCGTTTTGGAGATTGTCTTTTTCGTCTTCGTCTTTGCCTTCGGTGATGGCGGCGTTGGGGTTTTTGGATTTTTGGGGGATGGGGTAGGTTGGTGTTGAGGGAATTTTGGCGGACATGAATTGTTTTTTGAGGCGTTTTTCTTCGGCTGGGTTGGCGCGGCGGAAGGTGCGGTCTTCGATGACTTCGATTTGGGGTTTGGATGCGGCGGTTTCTTCGTCGGGTTCTGAGCCTGAGAAGCCGGAGAAGTCGTCGGAGTCCTCGTTGTCGCTTCCGGATTCTGAGTCCTCGTCGTCTTCGTCTTCCTCGTCTGAGTCGTCATCGTCATCCTCGCTGAGATCTTCCACGACAGGTTTCTTTTCTCGCGCAGGCTTTTCGGATCCTTCTAAGGGCTTGAACTTTTTCTCAAACGCGCGCTGGAAAAAAGCGCGAGCTGTGGCGTTGTCGTCCGAGTCGTCTGAGGCTGCGTCTTTCTCTTTGGTGACATCTTGTCTTCTTTTTCTTTTTCCTAGAGCGAGAGCCATTTTGTATGTTTATTATATGGGTATCTGTGGCGCAAAGATAACTCGAAGCCGCAGTTGCAAAGTCTAGATGTCGGATCTGCGCTGGCCGGCTTCTGATTGGCTGCTGGTGAAAGCCTGCTCCTTGGCGGCATGCTTTGACGTTTAGTTACTCACCACCATGGCAGCAGCAGCATTACCATCAATCAATCACAATCATAACACACATTACAAAGATGACCAAATTCCGACCCTGCATCGACCTGCACGCAGGTGCCGTGAAGCAAATCGTCGGCGGTACGCTCACGACGACTTCCTCCGACCTTCAGACCAACTTCACATCAGAGCACGGTGCCGCATTCTATGCCGATTTGTACAAGAAGCATGATCTTCGTGGCGGCCATGTAATCATGCTGGGCCCTGGCAATGACCAGGCTTCGAAAGAGGCACTTACAGCATGGCCGATTGGTTTGCAAGTCGGTGGCGGAATCAAAGATACCAACGCGCAGTACTGGATCGACGCTGGTGCTGAGAAGGTAGGTAATATATGCTATGCGGACATGCGATAGCTTCCATCTATGTTTTAATGCTTGGACACAAGCGGTTTTCATTCCCTTTCAAAATAGTTCAGGTAGCTGAGCATTTCTTCTTTCCCTTGCGGTAGGTCATCATCACATCTTTCCTCTTCCCATCAGGCACATTCGCGCTCGACCGCCTGCAAGCCGTGCTGGCCGCACTTGGTGGCGACAAGGAAAAGCTTGTCATTGATCTCAGCTGTCGTCGTGTTGAAGGCGGATGGCGTGTGGCCATGGACAGGTGGCAAACGATCACCGACTTCGCCATCAACAAAGGTAAGTCGTATCAAATCAAGTAGATTTTGACTGCAACTACAAGATTACCGGCCTTGCCTGTCTGCACACGCGCTCCGCAGCTCCCACTAACTTTCCAAGAAAACATCGCTCTCCTCGAGCCGCACTGCGCAGAGTTCCTCATCCATGCCGCCGACGTCGAAGGCAAACAAGCCGGTATCGACACCGAGCTCGTGGAGCTCTTGTCATCCATCTGCACCATTCCCGTTACATACGCAGGTGGTGGACGTCACTTGCAAGACCTGGAATTGGTGAAGAAGCTGAGCAGTGGCAAGATTGACTTGACGATTGGCAGCGCGCTGGACATCTTCGGCGGTAAAACCATCAAGTTTGAGGAGGCTGTTGCGTGGAACAATGAGCAGTAGGGCGTTATGTGGATGGTATGAATCATGGTCTATAGAGGATGCTGGTAAATTTAGACCTCCAATTTTGACTCAAGGTGCTCAAATCATGCCAATGAGCGAGACGAGTACCGATCCCAATCAAGCCAACCCAGGCCAAACCTGCCTCACAAACTCCTCAAAATCCCCCAACAACACCTCCGGCCTCTCCAGCGCCGCAAAATGCCCACCCCGCTCATGCTGCCTAAACCAAACCAAATTCCCCGTCGTCTCAACCCACGTCTTCGGCACCGGAGCAATCTCCTTAGGAAACCACGAGAACCCCAACGGCTTGTGAATGTGCCATTCGGGATTCTCATGCGCACCGATATTACCAGGAGTGAACAGCTGTCGGTACGGCCACAGACACGTGGACGCGCAGTTGGTTAGCCAGTACAGCGTGACGTCCTCGAGGATGGTGTGCAAGTCTGGGTCGTCGTCGGTCCATTCGAGGAATTTCTCGCCGACCCAGGCTAGGAGCGCGAGAGGTGAGGCGCTCAATACTAAGCCGATGGTTGAAGGTCTGGTTGCGTGCTCGAGAGCGTACGCGGAGCCGATTGATTTGAACCATTTTGCTCGCTTGATGCCTTCTTGTTCGAGACTCCCATAGATGCTTTCGGGGATGTTCACGGGGTCAGGCATGATGCAGAAGTTGAGGTGGACGGCTTTGGCGGCGTTGTTGGTCGTTCCGCCTAGGACGCGAGCGAGTTTGCTGCCGACGTCGCCGCCTTGGGCTATGTAGCCGGAGTCTTCGAAGCCGAGCTGTTTCATTAGGGTGTCGAGGATGGCGGCTGCGTCTTCGATTTTGAAGTCTTTGTCTTTTGGTGGTGGTGATGAGAAGGTGTATCCGGGAAGGCAGGGGACGACGATGTGGT
>Ga0265797_10001102_pt1 | contig 48442 bp, 53 predicted proteins | sample P2T30metagenome_FD_192433 | JGI IMG/M metagenome (GOLD analysis project Ga0265797, IMG submission 192433) | Plant litter microbial communities from East Loma Ridge, Irvine, California - P2 T30 | ecosystem: Environmental > Terrestrial > Plant litter > Unclassified | place: USA: California...
CGTTCTCGAAGAGATGCCGTCAAGCTCGCTTGAACGTGAAGTCCGCATTCGAGCTCTTTCCATCCCGGCAGGCGAGAGTTGCCATGGAGCAGAGCTTCCAGAAGGTATATGCATCTACGTCGCCATCAAGAGGCCATTTCCTTATTTGAAGAGCCTGCAAGAACATACGAGCGGTTAGGAAAGTACACGATGTAGAGACCGCATGAGGTGCATGGAGTGCCAGCTTGAATGGGGTGGGAACACTAACCCTACTCATCAGACCTCTGCGAACATGAAGACATATGTACAAAACACTGCACAATATTACAAAGAGACATTCACGATTCCTGAGATTCTGCGATGGTGTCATCTAGTGTTGAAAGCAATGGCGTATAAAACGTTTGTTACAAACAAATAAGTACAGCTTGTGTTGCCTTTTCGTGTCCATACAGGACGCTCGAATTTCTCAAGCCCACATCGTCAAAAGCAACAAATACCAACCCACAATGTCCCTGCACTCTCACGAACAAGATAATCTTCCGAATGGTTGATCGCGACCGACTACCCGATGCAGGCTCGATAGTGCGGTCTCGGCATCGAGGTTGATCTCATCGCAGACAGGCGGAAACAAAACGCACGCTCACACATGTGCATCAGGCAAATTATCATCGAACAAAGATCAACACGAAGGCATCTGCACGATTTCGTTCAAGAGGTGTGGTAATCATCAGCGGTGTACGGGAAAAGACTTGAAGACCGACAGATAATTTTTTACATAAAGATACTTCTTTGATATCATTTGTGGATCTCTCCTGCGATGTATTTAAAACATGCCACAGACTTTGTTGTGCACCGTCTTGGGTTTGGAAAAATTTCATGCTTCCTGTTCTTTGAAATATCAATATCTCTGTGCGTGTGTTCATCCGCCTCTTCTCCTCCTTTTTCTCTCTCTCTCCTCTCTCCTCTCCTCAGCAAGCGATTCCGGCTTCCGAGGATCCCAGTCTAAGATATACATATGATAAGAGTAAAGGAGAAGTGTTTCGAAACACACGAGGCGAACGTCGCTTGGGTTCTTCTCGTGTACGGTCCGCTGTGTCGGACAGTGGTCGTAGATGATATTGGTTCAGACACTTCTGTGTGTGAAGCCGTCCAACGTATTAACCCTCCAAGAGACGTGGCAATTGATTTGGAGCGGAGTGGCTGGGTTTGACGGTCGAAAACAGGAGAAGGCCCGAGGTCCATTTTCCGTCGTTTTCGAACGAAGCTCCATAGTATGCTGGTTCCTTAGGTCGAGCTCAGCACCAGCGACTGAATCCAGATCCTCAAGCAAAATAATGTGCGCTGGGAATGAGCCGTGGAACGTTCGCGAGCTGCCAGTTCGGGGTCATCGTGACGAGCTGAGTCGCGTAGCGCTATCACGCCTTCGAAGACGTACATGCTCATCGTCCGTAGCCGTACTCGACACCTTGCATGGCGCCCGCCGGTGGCTGCCCCTGTACACCGTTGCCGTAGCCTGCTGGTGGTGGCGGTCCTTGGTGAGCGCCATGACCAATTGGAGGGAGAGAGACTGCAGCGCTAGGCGGAGCGCCTTGTTGAGTCAATTGCTGCGAGTAAGGGCCGTAGACATGGGATGTGTTTGGGTCGAGGCGTTGCAAATTCGTCTGCATGATTCGGAGCTCATTCTTGAGCATTTCATTCTCCTTGTGTGCTTCACGCGCGTAGTCAGCGTCGCGAGCCAGGCGACGCATGTTGTCCGAAGCAGCTGCATTCTCGTTTTGCAGGTTGCGGATATACTCGATCGCTGTAAACTGATTAGCTCATGTAACACGGCTTAATCAAGCATTCTACACACCTTTGGAAAGAATTTCCCACTTGCTGGCCTTAGTACCACCATTGTTTGGCACGGCCTTGTTCAAGTCGTCGAACAGATCCTTCATCTCACTCCTGCGCTTCCGTTCTGCAAGCTTGTGGCTAACGCGAAGCTCAGGAGTGCGACTGTAGTTGCCAAGTCCAGCAGCTGAGCCACTCTCACTTTGCAGATTCGCGACAGCCCTGTGCTGCATTGTGTGATGATGCGTAGTTGGATCTACCAAAAGTCAGTTTTCCGTTGTCAAGAAGCTTTGCACGCGTATGTACCATCTTCGAGTCGCCTCTGGCCATGCGGCATTTGCGAATCAGTGGAGAAGATGCTGCTCCGGATTGAGGATGCAGCGATGCTGTTGGTTCGTGAAACACCAATGCTCGACTCACCGCTGTCAGATCCCCTTCGTTCCTCAGGAATCGGGCCATCGGGGAAAGCCCATGCGAAACCCTGGGTCGGCTTCGCTGCAGTAGGATCGGGAGCTCCTGGACCGCGGGCTACAGGCATAATTTGAGGAGCAACGCGCATAGGCGGCTGCCCTCTCAGACTGGACCTTCCGCTCAGCGGTGACATTGGGGCGCCTCCATTGGGTCGCCGTAAGCTTGCTGCCAATGAGACTTGTGAGTTGTTGTTGCTCTCGTAAGGCGAATGAGGTTGGTTGATATATAGGTTGTTGAACCCGGTGTGCATGCGGCTGTCGACACTGCTTCGTCTCGATTCCTGAGCTGCGTAATCTGCACTGGCACGTTGAGCGGAGTCTTGGAAGCCTTGATTTATCGAAGGTAGCTGGGAGCCTCCGGATTGTGCAGTAACTGGGATACGTGCTGACTGTGGCGTGTTGGGTACAGAGCTTCTTGGTGGCGAATCGTCCGGGTTCAGAAGTGTGCGAACATGAAGGCCTTGGCTATTCACGGAATTGTCTGTAAAGAAGCGTCAGTAAATTTCTTCGTGAGAAAAGACATTCTTAAAAAGTTTACGATCGCGTCTCATTCACCTCAGCAATGTGTGATTTCAGCGATGCCGTAAAAATTGACACATGGCATTGCGGAGGTGGCGTGTGCTCTACATTCTCAAGCCTTGACGGTTGGGAAATACAGCGAGACAACGTCATGCCTCGCAGCCCACGCCACACGAGAATGAAGAGACGCAGGAAATAAGACGCAAGAGACACTCACGCTTGCTGTGGGGTTGTGGCCACGTACCAGAATCGCGAAGGTGTTCGCCTTGCGCCTGGTCGCCGTGCGCATACTGCTGCGCGGCATTGGACGGCGGCAGGCCATTGGTGAGGCTGGAGATAGAAGGCAGGCCTTGCTGGTGCGAGTTTGAGGACGGCGAAGCCATGGCGGAGGTGGGATGTCAGGAGGAAACCTCTCTAGGAGGAGGTGGTGGTGGCGGTGGTGGTGCTAAAGCAATGGAGCAGTGACTCGAGGGGACGGAGCAGCCTCCAATACAGGCAGGTGAGGTCCAAGCGAAAGCGACAGTTCGCAGTGGTCAGGATTGAGCGCAGAGGTAGCGTCCTCCCGCCGAAGCAACCGAAGCACGAGAGCCGGGGCGAAACTTTGTTATGTTAGGCAGGCGGGGTCGGGTGTGTACCTCGAGATCGGAGAATAAACGGCGTGTTGGGAAGCGGGAGAGGGACAAGACAGCAGGCTGCGACGTGGAAGTTGGAAACGCAAGGCACACGAGAGCTGCCGGGCGGGCACACGAAATGGCCTTTGTAAGACGAGATGTAGCGCCGCGGCGGGCGATGGCGGCGGAGCTGATTCTGGAAACGCCTGCAGTGGTGCTCGGAGCACACTCACACACACAAGAAAGCGCGTGGGGCTGACAACGTCCAGTCACTGCCGAGTGATGGGCAATGGTCAGCGTGAGAGATGTTTAGTCAATGGTTGCGAGAGAGCAGAGGAGGAGGAGCTGAAGTCGCAAGAGGTCTCGATTCGCGTGTCGCGACTCGCTGAAGAGCCGGAAGAATTTTGGAGCTCAGCCGCTGCGAGTCTGAAGCCAAGCGTTAGGGTAACGATTTCAGTCGGCGGTCTCGGGCAGGCACAGGATGATGCGGGCGGAGGCAGCACGCGGGTTGGTGCTGGTGGCGGTGGTGATTGTAGAGGCAGTGGTTGTGGTGGTGATGTTGCTGCGGCGAGAGACTCGGGGCTGCGATGCGGCGCGCAGCGAGCGAGTCGTGGGCAGGCAGGTGGTGGTCGGCAGCAGTAAGTGGAGACAGCAGCAGCAGGCTCAGGCTCAGCAGGCTTTGTCCCGTTGGTCAGTCAGGCTTGTGCGGTGCCTTGCGTGCAAGGTTGTGCCACCGTGCCAGTGTCTTCCCTTGGCCTGGGCTCAGTGGGCTGGTTCACGCGGCGGTTGGGCGGGGGCGGAACGCGACGAGACGAGGCGAGACGAGGGACGAGTGGACGGAGCGCTGAAGGGGAGAGGCACAAGGCACGAGGCACAAGGCGCGATAGGGTAGGGAGTAGTGTGTGGTAGTGGATGACGGGGCGGGAGAGCAACGAGGACGGCGGCGTGCTTGGTGCGTGGTAGTGGTTGACGGCTAAGGTACTGTATCTGCAGTAGGTGGAGCAGCTCAGGCACAGGACAGGACGGCCAGGGCGAGGCGAAGGGCGGCGACGGCGACGACGATGATGATGATGACAAGAGCGAGAGCGACGAAACGCTTTCCCTTTCCTACCACCCACGACGAAGATACTGCTCGACTGGAACTGGTCTGCTCAGGGCGCGCACGACTCGCCAACTCGTGTCGCTGCACGTCTGCACCCAATAATCGCCCGGCCACGACGATGGCGGCGGCAGTCCGCTCGCACCGGGCATCCCAAGATCGGCGGCACTACGCTCTAGCTTCACACGGATCACACGCATTTGCTAGCGCACGTGTGTTAGATCTGTAGATGCATCCACCGAATCCTTCGAGGTACGCGCAACGCCCATGGGCCAACTCGTGAACGGGGAATGAGGGAAGAACCAAAAGGCCTAGCAGCCTCGCAGCGTGGCAGCATGGACGTAGGAGGGCACCGTATAGCAGCGCGCAATTAAGCCCAGGCATGTCGACTGCCATTTCCCTCCGTGGCCCAGTCAGTGTGGCCGATACGTCTCTGCGCTCCTTTCATCATCTTGCCTGTCGCTGCAATGCACGCTTGTGCCACCACGTGCCAGCCACATTGGGCAAGCGCACCACCAGCGAATGGCCTGCATCCCGTCTATCGACCTTCTTGGACACATCACCCTCTGGCGGCCAGCGTCGGTGACAGCCTAAGCGAGCCCTCGCGCCAGCGAGCCGATTTGCAGAAGCTCCATCAGAACACGTGAGGCCGGATCCCTCTCTCATGGGCAAGCACAGGACAGGCAAGTCTCGTCCTCCACCTCCACCCTTACTTACTCAGGCAGGGCATGCGAAGCGAGCAATACCCGAGCAGCAGAAGCATGTGGTGGCGGGCCCACGCCCCAGTCTTTCCCACGCTGCAGCGCGCGCATGTGGGTGGCCAGGCGGCGACTTTGCGGTGATTACCAGCACTGTATTTGTCCGTCCTGGCCCAACGGGGCCCATATGACGCTGGGGTGTTGAAGATCAATTGCGCGAGCTTGGCATGACCATGGGCTGCTCTGAGACACGTTTTGTGCGGGTGGTGTCACGCCTTTGATGGAGCTTACACTCACTCGCAGTACCTTTTAACCCTTCGCCCGTGAAGTCAATGATCAGCCCTCGCCGTCTGTAGCGGCCCAGCTCCTCTGGTCTGGCTGGGCGGGCCCGTCTCGAGCCCCGTCAGCTTCCCTGGAAGGATAAGCACGCGTCTTGTGGCCCGGTTGGTGGGCCTGAACGACTACCACGCCGCCTTGTGGGGATCACGCATTCGAGGATCATCCTCTTCCTCTCCTCTCCACATGAGCATGGCCTTCCTGGCTGGCAAAATGCATGCTGGAACCGAGGGCCGAACGGCCACCACAAGAGTAGTTAGTGCTGCCCGTCGGGTGATGGTTCCGCTGAGCTTCCGCCTCGCAACCTCGATGGTTTTCCAGGTTCCCTTTTGTACTAGTGCGGCTTGCACAGAAACAGGGACGTACAGCATACTATGGTACAAACGCGCTTGCTGCCGTGCTTCTTGTAAAGAGAGCACAGCGCCGCACGATCCCAGGTTGCTGGAGCTGTCTGTAGAACCACATGTTTCACTTTATGTGTGTGGGTGTCGAGTGTTGTGTTTGTGCGCTGTCATGCATAAGTGTTCCATTGTACGGAGGAGGCCTACCCGCTGCATCCTGCTTGCGTGCCCAGCAGCGGTTCGATGGATGAATTGCGTATGTACTGTATATATGTACGTGCAAGCATCGTTGCATGGTAGTGGCCTGCATGCATACGACTCCGATTGCCGCCGCCTGCTGTAAAAAAGAGCTACAGGCACAGAAAGGCAATAACCGCATGGCAGCGCCTGCGCCTCTCCAGGGCGTCCCATCACACGTGTCTTTGATGATTGTGCCGTTTTGGCGACGGCTGTGGCGTGGAGAGAGCCGCGGGTGAGTGCTGAGATGGCGCCTATAGGTTCTGTCGTGCTATAGAGCCCGTGGCATACAGCAACAGTACACCGCTGTGCATCCTCTTGAGCCACAACGACGACCAATCTGCGCGAGTCGCTCATATCTTGCTCTGCCCAAGTCGTCATTGGCAGCGCAGATAATTATGCCTTGGGCCCGAGTCGTCCCCGGGAGCCGGCGGCTGGCTGGCTATCGCGGACCTGATCTGCTTTACTAGCTACCAGCTTACCAACATTCGCAGTAGGACACACGACCATAAAAACCTCCTTCTCCACGGAAGTTCCATACTTCACTAGCTGACCTCTCCAGAAGTGCCGAGATGTCAGTTCCATCCTAATGACATGTCTAGATGCCGTCGTGGCCGGTCAGCATATCTCCAAGGATATCGGGAAACGTGGGTTTCCGGTCAGCACTCTCATTAGCATGGACCCGAACGATAAGCGAAACATTTCACCATTGACCGCATACATATTATTCTATCATTGCCGTTATAACAGCACTGAGCAGCGCAACACGCGTTGTCTCGCGCAGTTCCGCGTGGGAGCCGTGGGTTTGTGTGTGGCTAGCGAACGACGGGCGAGACATGAACCCAACGTGCTTGCTGTGTGCGGAAACGTGGGGAGAGCTGATCTTCATCTTGTCTGTGAGAGCTTGTAGTCCGTTGGTTCAACATCCAGTGGGATGACACACGGAGACATTTGGAAGATGGTGTGTCATTTGAGGGTTGCTTGTTCGTTACAGTTTGGTCTTCGTTTGACGTTTTGGAAAGTTTGCTTGTGATGTCTAGTGATAACTCTATATTCGCCTGCCGAGGCATGATGGCTCATGGCTATGTCTCGTAACCTAACGAGCAAAGGTGCGACGATCATTTGATAATGTATCGAAGATTGCGGAAGCAGTGCGCCCTTTGCGTGATCGCTATGGATGATGAGATGTGCCTTCACTCGATCTCTATTTGTCCTTCTTGCTCAGGTTTCCATTGGATGTACCCAGTGCCCGCTGCTGCTTCTTCCTCTCGTTCGGCAGCCTCCAGCTCGTCTCCCAGCCATACAATGCTCCGCTTCCAAACACCAGCGCAGAACCCAGCATCATCATCGGGCTAAGCTCATGCCCGAAGATTATCGTGCTGAGGATGAAGCTGACAAGCTTGCGGATGTTCAGTACAATCGTCACCGTGACTGCGGAAGACTTGGCCGAGAGGAGGTTGACGCCAGAGATGCACGCGAGCTGCGCGCACGCATTAAGGAACAGGAAGAGCACGCCTCTGGGGACCGCTTCGGCACCGGATAGCGCTTGAGCGACGAGCGTGTCGGTCACTGAAAGTCCTGCTGCTCCGGCATATGGCTTGAATTCTTGGAGGTCGAGTGCTGGAGTATTGGCGAGACGGGCCCATTGGCCTGATAGAGTGTCCCATAGTGGCAGGAACAAGGGCAAGGCCAGGAAGTGTGAGTAGAATAGATTCTCTGTCCAGCTGGCGCCGTATGCCGTGTACGTGTCTTCGATGTAGGCACCCATGTATGCTGACAGGGTTTGGGCGACCAGAAGGATGGCAAGACCGGTAGTGAATTCGGCACTCGAGGCTGAAGACTCAACCTTCATCGATTTGCCCTGTGGTTGCAATGGTTAGTAAAGTCACTCGGCGCTTGAATGACTTGAGTATGTGGATAACGCATACCTTGCTCATCGAATCAGCCCACGCGCTCACCAGCACGCCGATTGTCAACAGCACAACGCTCGACACCTGAAGTTTCGAATACCGCTTTCCCCTGACAAAGCCAGCCAACATTGTCGTCACGCTGCCGAAACTGCGCAAGATGATGTGTACGGGAACAGAGATGTTGAACGCAAACGCCCAATTGTTCAGCATGTTGATGCTGTAGAAAAGGAAAGCAATGTATGCCCATCTAGCAATCGGCACGCTGTTCTTGCCATTGCTGCGACTTCCTGAGGCGAATAGGGGCGCGGGAAGGGCTGTGATGGAGATGAAGGCGAACTGTAAGAATGTGATCAATAGGCCTGCACAGCGTTAGCAGCTTCTCTTCGTTGGTACTTGCGGGATCGAGGTTGCTGTACCGCTGCCTGGCTCACTCCTAAACACATGTCGTCAGCCTCGTATTCTTGTCAATGGAATAGCGGTGAATTCGCCACGCACCTGATAATTCCTTCTAGGGCGAAAACCTATCACGCATTAGTCTCAGATGCTCTACTCCGATTGCACATGTCTCCCTTACATTGCTGCAGCACCCGCCAAAAATAAGACCCACGATGCTCACGGGGAGCAGTACCGAAGCCATCTCCAAAGGCTACGTTGCGATGTTGGCCAAAGAACCCTGCGAGTTCGGAAAAGATTTCCGTTGGGATAGGAAGATTCGAATGGCGCAGTCTTACGCAGAGAAGAGTATGTTGTGTTATATCGAGATATGGGTTTCTTGTGCTGTCATGTTGTTGTTCTTAGAAAATATATATGAGGCTCGCGGGGGTTTGTTTGCCCGCAGCGTCAGGCGGCACTGTAGGTGTCGTCCAAGGGGTCGTGTCGGCGGGCTTGCTGCCAAGGCCAACGTTACCGCGAGAAAAGCAGCATTCAATAACAAGGCACACATACTGCCTGCTAGAACTACAGACATCCAAACTACTCATGATAAAAGCTTATACCGTGGGTGTTGACATCTTAAATGTTATGAGGTGATGGATAGTCAAACCATGACGCTCAGATCCCATTAAGCTCTACAATTGCTAAAATCAGAATAATCGATCTGGGTATCAACCTATGCGATCGCGCCGCTCCAAAACGAATGTCATCTCTATTCAACAGGGAAACGCCACAGCGTCAACAACCTACTCTCCATTGCCAAGAACGTAGCTCCTGTCGACTGCCCAGATCCACTCCCCTCTCTCGCGATCGTTCCTTGCGGCAAATAGCCAGGCCTTGTTTGTCGCGTACACTGCCCAAACCTCCATGCGCATGTTGTCCCTCTGCAGTAGCTTTGCGACCTGCGGCTCGGCATCGATGCGCGAGTTTGTAAGGTTCAACGAGGCTACTTCGTCGCCCTCGGAGCTGTACAGGTGTAGATACGGACGGCGTAGCTCACAGAAGCGTTTCACCCAGCGAGTGCCGGTGTGATCTGGAGAGAGGAGCCAACCAGACTTCAGCACTGTAAGAGTCTTCGGATGGTGTTCCACCTGGGCCGCAAGAGGAGGAGGCGGCCCTTGATCGGGATGATTCTCGTCAACAACGTGACTTGGCTCAGGTGTAGCGGTGTTAGAGCGCAGAAGTAAAGCATCACTTTTAGGCGACTCAGTTCTCCAGATGTCGAGGAATTTCTTGAGCAGAGCCTTTTGCTCCTCAGTCAGTTCCACATCTTCCATGGGAACAGGATCCAAGGGCGGTGTGATTGCCCCTAAGAGGAGAACGCCCTTCGCTGCCTCGATCTCCGCGGTCCTGCGCTGTCGTCTTCTCAAGTCGATGAAGTCACGAATCAATGATATCCCACGAGGCGCCCAGCCGTTCAGCAGTTCTTCTCCAGAGATGTACTCTCCAGTGGTATCCATTCGCCACAAATCACCAGCACGCTTCGCAGCTGTAGGCTTCAGTGTGATTGAATAGTTGGCAGTGCACGCATGCACCACGCGTGTATTTTGCCACAGCTGAGCAAGCAGGGAGTTCTGGCGGAACCATGTTCGTGGTCTCGTCTGGACAGCGACATTGAGAGTGAATTTCATCGGATGGATTGTGCGAGGCGATATAATTTGCCACTTCAGTGAGATTTGTACGCGGTAGTTCTCTACTGTCGGTCGGTCAAGCAGTAGCGAGCCATGTGCGCTCGAGTCCCACTGACCGATCATCTTGACATGAGTGGTACCGTCGTCATTGTTGCGAATGATTGGCGGCGCCACAAGAGGCAATACTACGTCAGCTTGTCCGTTGTCCAGGTCGGATACCGTGCCTGACTTGTCAAGAAGATGCACCTGTCCAGCGCGGAATTCTTTGACCTGTTCCCACGGAAGTGTGTCGCCTGAGCTGTGTGTAAGGTGTAGAACCACGCGTCGCTGTAGTCCTTGGTGGAGCTGGTAGGCGCCATTGTCGAGTGTGTTGTTTTGTACAACTTCCACGGGCTGGTATGATCCGTCTTCGCCAATCTCAAGAAATTGCACTCTGGCGAAGACGTCGTGCCGCTCTTCGGATAGATATTCGTGTTCCGGAACGCGTGAGTGGTTTCGCTTCAGCTTTGGTTTTGCCGATGCATCCCTCATGTCATCCCAGCTGAGCAGTTTGTCCAGGTGCATGGATGACACTTTGGAGAATATGCTGACTCTGAGGCTCGACTCACGGGGCGCAGAAAGCGGCAGGCTCATCGAATGCACGCTTTCGAAGCGTACAGGACTGTCTCCAAACCCACTCACAAGAGATGTCGTTGTCGCGCCACCTTCTTCTGAAACGCCAGGGATGAACAGTTGCGCATGTACGTTGGTCCCCTCTAGCTCGGAGAAGCCCACCATTTCATGCATGACCACGTTGAACTTGAGTGTTGAGCTCGGAGCTTCCGCAGATGAGGGCTCAAGGCTGAGTCTAACGATACCGACAACAGAAGAAGTGAATGGGGAGAACACGTCCAGCGTGAAGTCCTGCACTCGGCATTCGAAAACAGCAGCAAGAGGAATGTCGGCATCTCCAACTCGTGTATACTCTGGCATGCAATCCTCCTCAAACGGATTTTCTAGACGGAAATGTTGCATATATTCTGGCCGGTCCAGATACTGACACATCTGTCGCATTACTCGTACCCGAGCGTGAAGCTTCTCCAGAGACCAGAGGTGCACGACACCATTCTTGAAATCGACAACTCGAATGCCTAGGCAGGGTTTTATCGCGTTTTCGAGGTCTGGATCGTTGCCCTCTTCGGCAGAAACACCGTTGAGGACAAGGTCGTAAGAGGAGCCAAAGGTGTAGCCAAGGTCGACCACAGCAAATTGGAACACCACACTCCGCTCCATCTGTTGGCTCATAATTTGTGCTTCTTTCAGCGTGCTGGCGTTGCGTAGCGCGGAAGCAGCCATTGCGATATAACGGTGCCGGCGCCAGTGGTCCAGGACGTGTCGCGCAAGGTATACATCGCGCTCGGTGAAAATTGGCTTTCCATCGCTTCTGAGAATCCGTTTGCGTGGTGCCTTCATCTCAGCTATTTGCTTGGTGAACTCAGCCTTCTGCTCAGCTAGTTGCTTTTGCATCTGCTCCTTCGCCTGGCGCAGCTCTTCCTCCATCTTCGCTTTCTCAGCTCGGATATCTGACATCTCCGTGTTGCCATCTTGGGCCGTTGCAAGTTTGTTCTCGAACTCCTCCTTCTGCTTGTCAAGCTGTTCTTGCATCTCGTTCCGTGTCTGTTTGAATTGCTCATCCTCTTCAGCATTATGTGGGGTAGAAGGGGCTGTGAGAGCAGTGTCAAGACTGAAATTGTCAAGGGTGCCATTGCTTAGATATTTCTCTCTGACAGGAAGCTGTTGCGATGAGACGGAGCTCGTATCGTCATCACCATTGCTGTCAAATAAGCGACCTTCAGGTCGAGCTTTGCGCACCGCACGTACACGCTGCAGGTCTTCAAAAAGTACATCTAGCTCATCGTCTGTGAGGCTCGATATCTTCTGGTCGGGACCAAGGAGAGCGGTAACTGCTTCGCGACGCGCAAAGCTCCAGTCATTGTCCCGGCCCTGAACTCGGAATGGCAGTGGTGAACCCGGCATAGGGGAGCCATCGCCATCAATCTCTGACAAAGCTCGGCTGAAAGTGCTTGGACTCCTGACATGACCATGCTGAGGCGTTGGAGAATCTAGCTGGTCTGCAGTAACTGAGTACTTCAACAAGCTTCCTTGCTCCGCTCGCTCTTCCCGAGCCTCCTGTGGATGGTTGAATCTGAAGATATGGAAGTCTCCGAGGATGACGCGATATCCTGAGCGTAAGCGTTGTGGTGAATCTATACGCAAGCCGTTCACCATAATAGCCGCGCCGTCCTTTGGTACCACAGTCACGACACCGTCTACGTTCTCGAACGTACAGTGATCATGTAAGATTTTGCTTCCATTCAAGCGAATGTCAACAGAGCTCGAACCAGAGACTTCACCTTCTCCTTCGCTTGGCGGTGGATTCGACTCGACATTGCCGACAGTTGTGGTTCCTGGCTTTAGATTGTACACCAGACATTCAGCAAGGAGAGGGTCATCGCTCAAGTTCACCAGATGGGGCATTTTCTTTGGTGTGCTTAAGCCAACGAAGCCTTTTTCAATGCTGATACCGAGCTCCTCCAGTGCTGCCTCGCGCTCTTTGTGGATGCTTTCGGTCTTGGTGAGCTTCTCTTCCCAAGTCTGGTTGAGGTCGAGGTAAAGCTTCTCTGACTGCGCAAGTTGTTCGGTAATCTCAGCTTTCGATACCCTTTTGACAGTTCCGTCTTGCGCTGTGATAGAAACCATTTGTTTTTCTGGAGGCGTGTCATCGCTGTACTGTTCTCCAGCGATTGTGCCGCCTGAACTGAGTTTCGAGCGCAATTGAGCAAGCTCTTCCTTCAGTTCGCGAATCATTCGGGCATTCGGATCTTCGTTGACGACTGCATTGTTCTTGATGCGCTTCGCACTATCGGCGTATCTTAGAGTCGAAAGGGTTTCGTCAAAGTTGATATCTGCTGGAGAGATGGCTGCGATCATGGCGGTCAAACTGTTTCCACCTAGACTGTCTTTCAACAGCCATGTCAAGATAGAGTCTCGATAGGGCACCTGAGAGCCCTTGCCCTTAGATTTGCCTGTGCTTGCATCTGCCAAAGCTGCAATGACACGACCGAGTGTAGACAACGATCTGTTGATCTCAGCACCTTCCTTCAATCTTGCGCCTGTTGCACCTGTGCTGGTAGCACGCTCTGAACCAGCCAGATCGACCAGACTGATCTTCGCAACTTTCTCCGTATCCATATTTGTTTCTGCATCGTGCCTCTTTTGCGTCAATGTGAGTGTGAAGACCGCGTGCGAGCGCGAAGAGGTTTCGTTCATGTTTGTCGCTGCGACTGTTCGAGCCTTGTTACCCTCGTCCATGAGGTTCTCGATCTCCACGAAGCTGCGCACCACCAACTTTGCAAGATCCTCCACGTATGGTCCAGTCGACGGGTGTTCTCTGACTTTTAAGTTGCCTTTCGTACTGGGGTTCAGCAAGTCTCGGACGCGCTCATTATAGATCTCCAGGTAAGACACTTCCACGGTGCACTTCATGAGCTTGTCGCCTTGAATTCCGTCGATGCGGTCGAACATGTCTTTGCAAATGCGCGGGATCACACCAATCTCCTCGCCGTATCCCATCATGCTGTAACTCTTTCCCGAACCTGTCTGACCGTAGGCAAAAATACAGTTGTTGTAGCCCTGGAACGCATTGTCGAGCAGCGGTTGTCCCAGATCCTCAAACAGGTTGTCCTGACCGGCATAGCTCTCATCGTTCTTGTCGAATGACCAGTAACTCTTGTCGTATGCAAATGTTTTGGTGCCTTCTGCTCCCTTGACCGCCTTGCCCTTTGAATCCGTTTGTGCTACAGACTTGAGGATGGTCTGGTTGCCTTTCATAGACACGATACATTTTGCGTTTCTGGCATGTTCACGCGAGTTGAATGGTCGCACTCGCACCACCACTTTGATGTTTCCTCCTCCTCCACCGCTGACTGGCGACATGTTGATGGTTGTCCTAGCTATCGCTGGTTCATGGGTGTCGCCCTCGGTGACGCAGTGGCCAGCGACCTTTTGTTGTATTCGCGGAGTTGTTGTCCAATAGTCGAAGGTTCCAGGTGAGCTGTATGAGGATGTAGAGGGCTGTACGCAAGGATGTTGTCCCTACCTCCAACCAAGGAGCGCGAACTTGTGGATGAGGGTGATCACATCGCGCGTGGGGACCAAGCTAGCGGCCGAGGCAGCGCTAATTATCTCCAAACCCTTGCGACATGCAAAAGTCTATGACTGACAACGACAAAGACTAACTAAGTGCTGTTACATTTTGCCCTTTAAGCATAAAAGGTTACTCGAAATTATTCGAAAGCTTTTGGAAACGCAAACACGCTCACCATCTCAAACATCCTTCGTACCTGGACGGCCGAATCACATCTCTCTTGAGTCATTGGGGAAATCGTCAAATTTCCGCAAAGATAGCTCAAAGCACGTTCATATCGACAAATCAGGAAAGCCTGCCAACTAGATCTGCTGCATCCCATGGCAGACGAGATGTTTCGCGCGCCGATCAACCGATCGATGAAAACGCTCGACCGGAGTCTCTTCAACAAGACTGTCCAGCTTAAAGCTGCCCGCATTTTCGACAACAAAAATATCTCCCGCGTCAGGGGCGAACTTGAACGCAACAAAGTAGCATTGTTCCAGGACCGCCTGGGAAGTGTGTACCCCGACCCGGATCCTGATCGCGCCAAGACTGGCAAGAAATGTGTCTTGCTTCGACCTGAGATCTCGAGGGCAATTCCTGATGGACCTGCTGCCAGCGAAGATGCATCTCTGGCCCATTCGCCTGTCCTGCAGGAACTCGCGAGACAGGAGCTCATCACAATTGTGCCATACGATCTGACGCTGGATTACAAATATTGGACCTACCACGACGTCATCACTTCAATCTTGCCTGAAGACGAACAAGGCGAAATCCCGTCTGGTTTCTCGCAAGTCGGCCATGTAGCACATCTCAACCTTCGCGATGATTACCTGAAGCACAAATACATCATCGCCGAGGTAATCATGGACAAGAACCCAACAGTGACTACTGTCATCAACAAAATCGACGACGTTGGAGAGGAGAACGAGTTCCGCACGTTCAGATACGAGCTGCTGGCCGGACCTGATGATCTAAACGTCACTGTCTCGGAGGAGAACTGCATCTTCAAATTCGACTACAGCAAGGTGTACTGGAACACGCGCCTGAACACCGAACACAGACGCCTAGTAGCCATGTTCCAAGAAGGCCAGGCAGTGTGCGATGTCATGGCAGGAATCGGCCCATTCGCCGTGCCTGCAGGCAAGAAGAACATCTTCGTATGGGCGAACGATTTGAACCCAGAGAGCTATGCTTGTATGGAAGATGCTGTTAAAAGGAACAAGGTGCAGGACTTTGTACGTCCGTTCAACGAGGACGGCAAGTCTTTCATTCCTACATCTGCCGCCGCATTGCTCAAGTCAAATCGCAAAGTCGACATTACGAAGAAGGTTTCGCGTAAGGAGGCCGACCAGACACCGCAAATCCTCAAGACACTGCACGAGCCTAAAGTGTTTGACCACTATGTCATGAACCTACCGGCTACTGCTATCTATTTTCTCAACAACTTCAGCGGTCTTTATCCTCCGGAGCTGCAGAAAGAGCTTCCCGAAGGTACCAAGATGCCACTCGTGCACGTTTACTGCTTCAGCACGAAGTCCGACGACAATGTGGAAGAGGGCAAGAAGATCTGCGCAGAAATCACACAGCAGCTAGACTTTGAGATGAAGCCTGGAAAGATCGAGGAGGGAGGCGTTGAGGTCCACGACGTGCGCGATGTCGCACCTAAGAAACGCATGTTCTGCGCCAGCTTCAGGCTCCCGACCGAGGTGGCGTTCCGCGAGCGAAGTAAGTGAGGAGGAGGTGTCGTGCTTGATGATTACAGCAGACATCTCGCACTCATGTAATGTTTGTCATGCATGCTCGGGTGAGGGCACAATTGTGTAGCCTTGCTGCACTTGCTGACTATAGCTCTTGGCTAAAGCACCCAAGACCACTTGGCGCATCCTTCAGACGAGCAGTCTATACGTTTGGAAACAGTGAGCTGATGGAATTTGGAGTTACCGACATGGCCGGTGATAGCATTTGGTTAAATCCGGACGAGCTTCGACTTCAATCAAGATATATAGAAAGCATCTCAGCTCTACAGCCCCGCACAATTGACACTCACACTCACACCACTTCTACTATTGACCAACCTCGAAAGAAAACCCCATATTAGTTGCCACCAGAACCCCTCAGCCATACTATCAGTGCTACCATGGCTCCTGTCTGGCTCATCACCGCCGCCTCAAGCGGCTTCGGTAAAGGTATCGCTCTCGAAGCACTAGCCAGAGGCTACACCGTCATCGCCACAGCTCGCAACTCGGCCAAACTGGAAGACTTGAAGAACAAAGGCGCCATCACAGCAGACCTCGACGTCACCCACGACCTCGAAAAGCTCAATTCTATCGTCGCAGACCTGCACGCCAAAGTAGGCCGCTTCGACGTCTTCATCAACGCCGCAGGCTACATCCTCGAAGGCGCCATCGAGGAAGCAAGGTAAGTTGCTACACCCCCTAATCAAACTCACAGCACACCGCCACTGAAACCTCACTTCTCAGCCCCAAAGAAACCTACGACTTATTCAACACCAACGTCCTCGGCATCCTGAACGCCACCCGCGCCGTGCTGCCCTACATGCGCGAGCAGAAATCCGGCAACATCGCGCTCTTCGGCTCCGTAGGCTCGTGGCACGGCAGCCCAGCAGCAGGCATCTACTGCGCGACAAAGTGGGCCGTCTCCGGTCTCGCCGAGTCTCTACGGCTCGAAGTCGCGCCCTTCGGTATCGGCGTCTGCGTCGTCGAGCTTGGCTACTTCCGCACCGGGTTCTTGAATGCTGGCGCCAGAGTGTTCACGGAGCGGCGGATCAAGGACTACGACGAGTCTGCTGTGGGGCAGGTGAGGGCATTCTTGGACAAGGCTAATAACAATCAGCCGGGAAACTTGGATTTGGGGGTCAAGGTTATTGTTGATGTGTTCTCGTCGACGACGGTCAAGGAGGTGCCGCTGAGGCTGGTTCTGGGGAGCGATGCGAGGGCGTCGATTGCGGAGAAGTGCACGAGCACGCTGGAGTATTTGGAGAAGGATAAGGAGGTTATCGATGGGACGGACTATCCAAAAGGAGAGTAGATGCATTCGTTGACTTTCAATTATGAACGAAATGCTTTAGCTAGCCAAGACTCGGATATCAATAGTGAAATACAGTGCAACAAGGACCCAACGAAAGCTTGACGACCCATTTCCAGCAGATCGTCTGTCTGAACGGGCCAAACATAACAAACGCAGCTCCGCTGAAACCGCATCGCAAGACCATGACACCTTAACGACATGACACACCAAAGGGTCACTGCTGACCTGATAACCTCCTCGCAACTAAATACTCTTTGGTATCTCTGTCGGCGTTGTAGCTGATCTTCTTCGACGGACTTTTACGTTGCGTTTCCTGACTTCCGTCCTTCCGAGCCGACTCTCCCTGCTCATCACGACGAGGCTTCCTGCGTGGGTCTCTCGGCGGCGAAGCAAACTCGTTCTCCATCGATGGCAAGTAAGGTTTCTTGCGATGAATCTGGTTGATCGGAACGAAGTCGTTGGCCACAGGTGATCCGGGCTCTGAAATCGGAGACGCGATGGAAGAATCGCGGCGGCGCGGCAGACGGCGTGGCGGCACAGGGGCAACTTTCAAGTATGGCCCGGCATCATCCATGGTCGTAGACCTTCCCAGGTTCTTGCTCGGGTCAGGCTTGAGCAGGGGAAACTGGTCGTCGTACCACTTCTTCCAACCCAGGTATGGTTCCTTGATCGGTTCTCCCCTCGCCACCAACTGCTCACAAGCCTTGAGCGCGACATTCACCCGAGTGCCGTTCTCTGCGGTCTGAGGAAGCCGTGGGAATGGGAGAGGCCTGTTGTCGACACCGCCTTGAACGACTTGCGCGTATGATCTCAACGGCTCTGTCGCTTGGAGTGTTGCGGCGCGCTGAGAGGTATTGTCGAGGCCGACGTCAAGTCTGGGGCCATCCTATGATTCCAGTGCTGGGGGATGATGATGCCCGAATGCACCCTCGAATACGCGTGTAGAGTCTATAGGAGCAAGGACGAGACGTTCCTCTCTATTTGTGCTTGTCATGGTGATTTGGCGCAGGGTAGCGAGTGGGTGTTGAGCTGATTAGCGAAGTTGAATGTGATGCGAATGGTGTTTGATATTCTGCTTTCAGTCTCTCAAGATTACGACGGTGACCTGCTTAGTGGATGTGATCGTGTCTGTCAGGCAATCGAATGTCTCATCAACTGATGGGAAGAGTGGAGTTTTCATGAGCGCATCCCTAGGGAATCACGAATAGGAGGAGTTTGGCAGGCTCGTTGCCAGGACCCTGCTCTTGCTCTTGCTACTGGCGACTTGGCTTGTTGAGAAGCAAGTGCGAGGCAAGCGAGCCAACTTTAATGCCACAGCCTAGCATTTGTTCAAGACCTTCTCAGCATCTATCGATCAATTTTAGCCCTTGAGAACTGCGGCCGTCCGATCAACGACAGCGTCCACCATCGAGAAGCCGAAACTGCCCTCACATCATGGTAAGCACTCGAAGTCAAGCAGCAATCACCTCAGCAATACGATACCCGAACGAGACACACTCACATGCCCTCCTGCCACAACCTCACTTAGTCCGAGATTGTCCGACAATCGACGTCCGGAATGTCCTATCCGATCGGATTGGCTGCGAGCTTGTGCGGATGGAACGTACATGATCGGAAAAAGCCATCTACGAGCACATGTAAGTGGTACGGAATATACATGCAATGCATGGCACATGTGCTGCCGTGCCTACATTGAAAAGGACGTGCGCGCCGGTCCGAGAATGTGGAGTGCATAGATACGTTTGGAGGAGTGGGAGTAAGAAGGCTTGTATAGTGGAGGTGTGTCTTGTTGTTACCCTGCAAGGTCGAGCGGTGTGTTTGTGATGCGCTGCGATTATTTGTTGCTCTATCTGCCTGGAGAGTTGATGCTGTGATACTACTTGAATGCTCTTTGTGTTCAATACCTACATACAAGGTGACTGTCAGCCTGAGCGACACGGCATTCAGGGCGCGAGAATAGAAAGCCGGGTACAAGCCATCGGATGACTTGCGGATTCTCAGCACCCGAGACAGCGGCCACGCGGCTTCTGACTTCCCGCTCAACACCTCGTCTTGCTCGTCTGGTGCGAGCAATGTGAGATGCGGGTGCATGCGGTCAGAAGGCATTCGCTGGCGAAAACGAAGCCAGACAAAGAACCGGATCACTCTACTAGCAGCATCTCAAGCAGGGAAAAAGACGGTGAAGATGGATCGCGAGTCTGGCCCGCCCGAGTCTTGTCTTTGTCTGGGGTATTGTGGAGTTAGTGGGCAATATGGTCAAAGGGGACGTGCTTGTGTTGACTACGGGATGCATGTGAAAGTGTCTGGTCTTGGTTTGAGGTCCGTATCATACGGGTGGGTGATTGCGGAGGGAGATTCGTGGTACACAGCAAGGTAAACTTCGGATGCTACAGTGTACGTATCTGTGGTTCATGCAAGTCGGACATTCTCGCGAGTGTGCTACGGGTACGAGCATGTCAAAGCACAGCGAGGCTTCTTCGCAATCCGATGGCCTGAAGAAGACATGCGAATGAACACTGTACGGGCCGTGCCTGAGCGTTGGCGTGCGAAGTGGGTCACCGTGGATCCCGATCGAGATGGAAGAAGAAGCCTGGACCGGACGGTCGGCAGCTAGCGATAAGCAGATGTATAGCGGTGCAAGAGATAATGATGGGTATGTGAGGCGGTGGGAGGGGGAAAGTGGTATAGGGAGGGGTGTGGGTGGTTTGGCGGGCAGATCGTGATGGTGATGGTGGAGTGGTGGTACGGTGGAGGGCGGAAGACATGGATGTCGATCTTGTATGCATTTGCTGGCCTTTTCCAGGCGAAGACCCCAAGGGCAACCCGCATCCCCGTGCCGGCACGCCATGTGGATCATTCGGCGGTGATCGAGGTGGGTGGTGTGTGTGTGTGTGTGTTAGTTGAGGAGCGGGCGTGCGTGGCTTGGGAGGCGCGCTGCTTTTGCTGGACCAAGCAGTTCAGTGCACACGAAGATCGTCAAGGCAAGCGATGGCGGCGTGCTGTGTCTGACCGAGTGAACTGACTAACTGACTGACCTCCCACCCGCTGTCCGTCTCTTCTGCTGTCACCACCACCACTGCCATTGCTATTCCTGCTTACCACCACCACTACTGCCACCACCTTCTCTCTCTTCCCCTCTCTTCGTCGCCTGTCTTTCCGTGCATTGCATTGTTGTACTGTACTAACGGCATATACGAAGTGCGCGACCCAACCAACCATTTCAACAGCTCTTTGCCCTGCGCCTGGCCAGCCTTCGCTTGCCCGCCCTGCCAACTAGCCGCTCAGCCATTACTTGTGGTCCCGCCGACCTGCAGCAGCAGCATCCTGCCGATTTCATTTTCTTCCAGGATACTGTCTGAATACCTCACTCTCACGTCAATTCTCCAGTCCCACCTTGACGCGGGTCCACGTCACGTTCGCGACGTTCTACCTCGAACACCAGAACCCGAGCCGAGTCGCACTGCAGTCACCCGTTTCCTCGACACACGAAATACTCTCGACATTCGGTCGCTTGCCTGTTGATCAGCACGCCGCGGTGGCAGAATCACGCATGCACTCCCGCTGAGACGCTTCCCTTTGGGCTCACTTGCCCTTAATCCGCCCACAACCAGCATGTCTTCACCCCCGCCTCCCAGGAGATTTGCTCCTCAACCAGTCGAGACCAGCGTCAAATCTTCGAAAGACAGACATAATGCGCAAGAGGAGAAGCCCAAAATCAGGCGGTTCGCTCCAGAGCCCGTGGAAACCTCAGTCAAGAGCTCGAAATCAGCGAGGCAAGAGCCAGAGACTGGAGACTTGAGTGTGCCCAGACCCAGGCGATTCTTGCCTCAACCTGTGGAGACATCGGTCAAGAGCTCGAGGAAGAGGACAGAACCAGAGACTGGAGACCTGTCAAAGCCACAACCCAGAAGATTTGCACCTCAACCCGTGGAGACATCTGTCAAGTCGTCGAAAGACAAGAAACCTGCACAAGATGAACAGGCGAAGCCCCGACGTTTTGCGCCCGAGCCGATGGAAACCACAACCAGATCATCTCGCGGGAATTCAACAGATACCGCAGACAAGCCAAGGCCCAAGAGTCGTTTCGCTCCGCAGCCAATTGAGACCACAAAGAGCAGCAGTAGAGGAAGGCAAAGGCAAGGCGCGCCCCATATCAAATTCGATCTACAAACTTTTACGACCCAGGGAAACAGCTCGTCAAAGCTAGGCACAGAGGTTGCACCACACGAGCCGGAGCCCACAGAGGAACCGAAGAGAGTCGTGCGCAAGTTCACTCCGATTTTGCTGGATACTGCAAAGCGCTCGCGCAGAGCCAACGACAACTTGGCTTCGCTCTCTCTAGCCAACCGGACTGAATATGGCTTCAAGCTGGCTGCCAAGGAGCACCGCCGACACATCACTGGAGACGTAACTCCGGCAGTAGAGTCTTCCGACAGCGACACAGAAATGACCGACGCCGACAAGCTTGATCCCTCGAAAGTTGAGCACGGTCTGCGTTTGCGACCGCTTTCGCCATTGAATGGCGGACCTCACCCGCAAGGGAGGTTCACGGAACGCTCGCATTCCTTCCGCTGCCCGGAGCTCGATACCATCGAGAGTTCAGAGAGTGAGCCAGGTTCACAGGCCTCTTCCCTATCCTCTAGTCCGGCTCAAGGCTCACCGATTACTGCTTCAGATTCATCATATCCTTATCCTTACCCAGGATTCAAAGATGCGACACGCGTGAGAGAGAGTGTGGACGAAAACTTCCACAATTACCTCCTCAAACTCGAGGCCAAGCGTGCAGAGGAGCGTATGCGCGAGCAAGCGCTTGCAGCTTTCCCCAACTCTGACTTCCATGAGCCGGTAATGCATTATGTGGACGAAGAGGAGACTGAAAGCGAGCACAGCGTTGAGGATAGGCCTGCAACGTGGGAGGGCCATGACGAGGAAGAGTATGTGAAGAAGACTCGACGGGACAGTACAAAGGTTCCATGGGAACAGATGGAGATGCAGAGACATGCAGAGAGAATGGAACAAGAGCGTAAAGCCAACCAGACCACTGCAAAGCAGCAGACAAAGCAAGCCAGCCAAGGACCTTGGTGGAATCCTGGTCTTACAGCTGGTCTTGTAGATCGGGACTTCAGAGACATGCAGGATCGAGCTCGTCCTCCTATGCTTGGAGACGACATCACATTCCCGCGGTGCAGGTCTCCTTCGCCTGCACGATTCGATGTCACCCAAGGGTCGACCGCCTTGCGCAATCAGATGTGCTATCTCACGGAGCACGCAGACTCTCAGAAAAAAGCGGAAGAAGATGAAGAGCCACATCTGTGGTCGAACCAAAAGGAAGCCCCGAAAACACACTTTACTAGCATCAAAACGCCTCAGGCAACGCAAGGCAGTCCCAGCCAGGCAAATAAGAAAGGTCTTTGGGGCGGATTCTGTGCATATGACGATGAACGCCGTCCTGGCGCTCTCTCACCACCGCCTGGAGCGATTTCTGGTCTCATGACGCCTCGTGAAGAACCAGAAGAAAACCCCTTCGAGCAGAATTTCAAATTGCCACAGGGTAGAAATGTGATCGATCCTGAACAGCCGCTTATCAAAACCCCTCCAGCAGTGATAGGTAGAGGTCCTAGTCCGGCAGAGCTCGGCACTATCGATGCCGTTCTCGTGTCTGAGAAGGATCTTGACGAGACCATGGACGATGATTACCCAGATTCTTTCATCACGCAGGTCTACAACTACCTCTCACTTGGCTACCCCACCCTTGCCCGGCCTTTCGACGCCGAACTGGCAAAGATCTCTCGAATTGACATCGCCGTCCTGCGTCAAGACGACAAGAAAGCGAAGCAGCAACCACGTGGCTACATTCGCCTTGGCCCAGACTTTGAGGGCGGCGGTGGTGAGGTCAGTGAAGCGAACTGCATGCGCTGGCAGGCACTAAAGGTCTACGTGCGTGAGTGGGCAAGACAAGAGAAGAACATGATCAGAACGGATGGTGTCTTTGGCAACTTTGGCACGGCTGCGAGAAGAGGCAGTTGGGCTGGTTGAGGAGGCTATTGCGACTTTGCTCGCTGTTCATTGAGGCCAGCAAGTGGAATGACAGTCGACATTGAAGTGTTGGATATTGTGGATGCTCCATGAGTTTACAGGCATCATGGAAAGAGAGTGGGACACAGCATTAAGCATCGGAGGACCGCGCATCGGGAGCGGCAAGCATCATTACGAGTGCCAGCGAGGGATCGAGCAAATGACTTTTTGCTCTTCAAGGAAACTTTTTGACGTTTTGGCGAGGAGTTTTGGCGAATGGACAAGGACATCTTTTAATTTGGCTCTTTTGATGGGGTCTTTGGGCTCGAAGGATAAGCAAAACACATGGCAAGTAAGGAACAGGACAGCAGCTATTATCGAAACTTGTAATACCTTCGTTTGGAGAAAACTCTTGCTCTCATCCACCCCTTCTTGTCTTTAAGGTTAAACATGACTTTAGATTCTGAATTCTACCTACTCTACAAATGCTATGCTATATGCCATCATCACGCTATGCAACGCCGAAAACAAAAAACAAAACATGCCCTCATTGATACCCAAGATAAGCAGTCACAAGCCCTCCCCAACTCCCCCAATTATCCGCCTGCGCAGCCGCCACCAGGCCGCTCGACGTCTCCAACCTCACAAGATCGTACACGCCCCTCGTGTTGAGATTATACATCGCGACATCGTGCCACAGCGCCTCGCTCAGCCCCTGGAACAGCACCGAGTTTGTCTGACACGTCCCGTCCGGCCCCGCACAGTCGAGACTCTTCGCGAAGAAAAACACCCAGAACGCTTGCCCGTACAGCGCGAGAGTTTTGGTCTGCGCGCCGATGATACGCATGTGCCACGACATGTAGCACGCGTCGCCCTGGTTGCCACAGTCGAAGGTGGGATCGCGCCATGCGGGATCGGGGGTCCAGGGCGCTGTGGCGCGCGGGTCGGGTTGCCAGTAGGGGGTTTCGACTTGTTGTAAAGCGGCGAAGACGTTCTGCGCGTCGAGCAGCTGGTAGGCGTAGAAGACGTTGTGCTCGGAGCCGGTGCCTATGAGCCAGGTGCCGCGTTGGGCGGAGACGAGCATTCCGCGGCCGGTGCCGATGGTCGTGGGGTTTGTGCCGTCGAGGTCGTGGTCGGCGGTCCAGAGCCAGGCGTTTTCCCAGTACGAGGAGGAGGACTGGGTGAGGTGGGCGTGCATGAAGGCTGCTTTGCAGGGCTCGGTAGTAGACTGGCAGGCTGTTTCGACGCGCGAGTCTGCGGCGCCGCCGACGCGGGTGTGCGTGTTGTGGAAGCTTACGGCGCCGGGCGAGGAGCCGGCCATGTTGACTTCGATTAGGATGGCGCCGGGGAGGATGTCGGAGACTGTGAAGAGCATGTCTGAGATTTCGGCTAGGCCTACGTCGCCTGGCTCGCCGACACGGAGGAGAGCTCGTGGTGAAGAGGACGAGTTGAAGTTAGGCCCGGATGCTGTGACTTTGGACCAGACTTCGCCTACGATGCGGCTGTTGGGCGGGACGTGGATGGTATCCGTGACGACGTAGACACCATGGGGAAAGTAGGTGATTTTGTTGCAGGCGGCGTTTGCGCGGAGGGCGGCGTTGATGGCGGCGGTGTCGTCTGTTTGGCCGTCGCCTGGTTGGAGCTGTTAGCATGTGTTGCAGAGAGGACTATGTTTGGGGAGATGGAAGGAGAGATACCTTTGGCACCGCAATCTTTGACGGACGAGACGCTGGATACATCCCAATCCGCATATTGTGGCTGCGATTTAGTGAAGTAATAACCCTGGTCATCGACCAGGTTCCCACGTGCGGTTGGATCCAGATAATGTCCGGCCGACACTTCCACGCTGCCGTTGTTTGACGTCTGCACATGCCCGACTGCGTAAGTTTGGCCCAGAAGGTCGCCGGTGAGTTGGTCTTGTCCGTTGGTTTTGAGCATCGGTCCAGAATTCGTGTTCGAGATGTTCTCGAGGATGAACGACGATGATCCGTTGACCATCGCTCCGCAATCGTCGCAAAAAGAATCGATCACACTGAGAGATCCGGTCGTGCCGTCTCCGCCAGCGTCCACGCAAATGCCTACTCCACCACAGCTGATTTGCTGTAAAGTGAGCGTGAAGGTGTGTTGTATCAGTATACCAGTCGAAACGTTGGTGAAGCTGTATTGTCGTCAGTGGCTTGCCATCTAAACACGAGATCTTGTGGAGCACTCACCTCACGTTCCTGATCGCGTACTGTTGGTTGCTAAACAAAATGCCAACGTTGCCCCCGACAAAGCTCAAGTCGCCCATGAAAAGCCCAGAACCGCCGCCTGACTCTCCGCCATCCATTTCGATGCCGACGTGCTCGCTTTCTTCAGGCATCCGGAAGTGCACATTGATCAAATTCGTTGCCTGGGAGACTGCCCAGTTTAGCCCGTAAATTTCATGGTCGACGGGAACCACTGTTGTGTCGATGTTGACGTTTCTGATGCCGATGTAGAAGTTGTTTGTACTGGGCTGGCCGTCGTCGTGGCCATTTACCACGATTGAGCCGTTTTTCATTGAGCTTGATGCTTTGAGGGTGGGTAAGTTGAGGGCATCGCCAACGATTTGGGTGTTTATTAAAAGCTGCACAGTAGATGAGAGCATGTACGTTCCAGGAGGAATGTAGACCAATGCTGGCTTACCAGTCGTGCCACCGCAGTTGCCTCCTTTGCACCGACCGCCGTCTGTTCCACAATGTCAGTACTCAGACTCCACTAGTTCGACAATGGTCAGCGTACCAGTGATCGCGGCGTTGAAAGCAGCGCTGTCGTCTGTGCTTCCGTCGCCTTTGGCACCAAAGTCTTTCACGTTTCGATGCACGACGTACTCCGAGCTATCTGAGAGGAAAGGGCTTGTGCCCTGATGAGCGATTCTCGATAACCAGAAAGTGTCGGATTTCAGGTCAGAGCTTGAGCAGTTGTTCGTTTCTGAGTTGAGACTGTCAGTATCGCTCAGGAGTGCAGGAAGGGCTTCCCATGGGATCAATGATTTGTTAAGTGATTCGAAATGGCCGCTGCCGTTTTGTGATGGACGATAGCTGCGGTAGTCATAATGCACATGCGGTGGTCGATAGTGCGCGGGAGCGCGATATGCATCTGTAGAACCAGGAAAGAACGTAGCGAAGGCAAAGATCGTTTGAGCAGTGATAGAATTCTTCATACTCGGAAAGTATATTGATGGCAGTTGTTAGAGAGGCCCTGTCGGCATGAAAGTCGACAATGTCGAGGTTATCAAGGCATCGCGTCACCGTCCTGACGAAGACACATTGTCGGGTTACCGACCGCAACGTGGGCTTGAGACAGTTCATCGAGGTGGTAAAGGTGTCTTGAAACATCGCCGCAGAAGGGCCTCGAACATGACGTGGCCATAGATGAGGTTATCGGAGCATTGATAATGAAGAGTCCTGATCATGGCCGTAAATCCCGTGAGTATATGGTGGAGCACATGTATTATCATTTGAAGGGTTGCACGAGCACTTGCCACATCTTACCTTTCCATATCATCACCTGCACGTCGCATGCTTCCCATTTCCATGACCAATCCATCACGCACATTTTCAAAGGATCGCTGCAGCAACGGTCGTGGAGACAAGATGTCTTGAATTGAAGTTCGGCATGCTGGGCTCGGGCCAAGTCGGGCTCCATCTTCCATCCAGCCCTTTGAGCATCTTCTCTTGACGATCGGACTTCAGCAGTCTGTTTATTACGCACACCTCATATTCGTCATGCACCATTAACATTTCTGTGTTACAGTGGTCCAAATTTGAAGCAGTGTACTCTATCATCTGTGCCGCCCAAGATTTCCATCACAACGTTAGACCTCGCCAGCGTGACCAATCCACACGCAGGATGCCTGCGACGGGCTACTCCTCCTTCACCAGAGATACCGGCGCAATGTATCGCTTCCCTCCACCCAGCACATAATAGATACCAGCAAGAATGCAAGTGCCTGAGAAGATGATAATAGCCCAATTGAATTCCAAGAGCCAAATTGGGTCGCCGACACTGGGCGCCAGAGGAAAGAACGAGAAAACAAAGCCGACGAGAAGAAAGGCCAGGGAGATATCGTTAATGACTCCACCCCACTTGCCCAGTGAGAAGCGGCTTGGTAGTAATGGTTGGCCTCGCAGGCGCTTCAGTCGCACGCTGCCGATGGAGATTATATATGAGAATATCAGAGCCGCGTTGGATACCGAGAGGATAGCTTGGAGAGCAGCGTTGGAGCCGAAGTTGATGGCAGACAGGATGAGAGCGACCGCAAGACAGACGATCAACTGCAACATGTCGTCAGTACTGGGCAAAAATGTGACGAAGCGACGGACTAAGACTTACAGCGTTCGCAGGGATCTCCCATGCTGGGCGAACGTGGCAGATCCATGACGAGAAAGGGAATCCTCGGTCGCGACTGAATGCCCACACCTGTCTTGAAGCGCTTGCAACAGTGGTCACCGTCGAGAAGAACAGCAACAAGATGAGCAAACCACCAAGCACACACGTTGCGGCGCGCGAACCCGTTGCATTGTGGATTATGTCAATGATCGGGAACTCACTGCCATTGAGGTAATCTTCGAGATTGGTGATGCAGAAGCTACGCAAGTCAGCACATGAAGTTTGGTCTAGATCCGGCAACAGCATCACATGCAAGTCTTACCAGAATGTGATGATCATTGTAATGCCCATGATTCCGTTGGCAAATGTTGCCCATCTAATGAATGTCAGTCAGAGATCTCTGAAGGCGGTTTGAACAATTCAGAACCTACAGCATTGCTTTCGGTAGAGTGATTGACGCATCCTTCAGCTCTTCTGACATGTGTGCTCCAGCATCTGGGCCAATGAAACACCAAATTGGCGACGACAACCCGACTAAGCACGATAAACCAGTGCTTGACCAGCCGCCGCCATTACTAGGGATTGTCAGCGGCACGTACTTGGAACAAACTCGACTGTCGGACTTACTGGAAAGTTGTGAACACTTCCTTTGCCGGCGCATGGTCCGCCATGATCCACAGCGTCAACAGGAATGCGAAAAAGCCAAAGACATGGAGAAACAATACGATTCCCTCGGCCAACGGAAGATGTTGCGCAAAATAAATGTTGAATCCCACGGTCAGTAGGATGAACAGAAACACGGTCAACGTCGCTTGCCAGGGTAGTGTGTAGTCGGAGGATGAGTGCGTAAGCTGGACCATTGCCTGGACTATGCCGGCGAGCTGCAAACCGCAGGCCGGGATACCGGAGATCCATCCAAGACAGCAAAGCCAGCCTACAACATACGAGAGAGGTTTCTGAAGTGGCCGTGGAGCGAATTCACTGATGAAGTGGTATTGGCCTGCGAATGTCAGTTTGCGAACAAAGTACGAAAGACGGAAATGCCTACCTCCCGCGGTGGGCGCCATCGAGGCAAGCTCTCCCCTGGAAGAGGTCAGTAACGATCGAACTCTGCTAAAGGTTCGCAGATACCCACATGGATGCGATCATGCACATCATGAACACCCAGACCGCAATTGTGCAATAAATGATACCTGCAGTACCACCATTGTACAGACCAAAATAGCTTGCTAGGAGGGTGTTCTCCCATGTTGATTGAAGAATGGACACGAAGCCAACGATGCCGATGAATTTGAAATTGCGCTTCCTTGGAATTAGCGACCAGCATGACTTTTCAGGATGTGTTTTGGGAATCATACGCGAAGCTCCTGGGTCTTGCCCATTCTTGACATCTCGCGCTCATCTTCGTAAGTGCCGCCTTTCAGTTGGACGGCAGTCTTGTCTTCCTGCATCTGATCTAGCGAAGTGTGATCCGCAGGCCTGATATCGGCGTCGAGTGACATGGCTGTCGTGCGATGTTCGCGGAGTCGGTATCCGCTGCGATGGAGTTAGCACGATTGGTTGTGGTTTCTTTCAGCGAGCGTTGCGGTTCACAGGCGGCAAAAAGCAGAACACTGACGGGTTGCAGGAATTGCTGATATACCACGATGTAAAGGGAGCAGTTCGCAGACTCCACAGGAGTTAATGGGCTGCGTGGTACAAGCGAGCGTGGCCGACAAGGTGTTCTCCTGGTCAATGTGCGCTTGACGCCACGCCGAGCCGTCGCTTATGTGAAGTGAGGTGTGAATGGAAGGGGTAGACGATCGAGATGCGCTTTAACCGGTGCGGTGATACGGATGCAGGATAGGGCTTTCTACAGAAGTGCTGGGCTGAGGTGGATATGCGCGTGGCAGCATTCCAGGTTAATGCAGTGGTCACTGGCTTTATGGTGCGATCGTTTGCACTCTGCTATCGATCATGACACTGCATCTCTTTGACAGCCTCCATACCCCGGCCTGTCATGGCGCATCTAGCCGTCGTTTACCGCACTACCAGGCACGCATTCGTGACATACAGCAAACGGCGCAAACATCACATCACGTTGAAAATGTTCCGGATACCTGCATTCAGCCATTGACTATCGATCGATATCGATGAAGGAACAACAACATCATTGCGACACCCCTTACGCAACGCTAAAACCTCGACCGTTACGCCCGTCTCTCGGCATCCGGACACTGCACGACATCGCATCGTTACACAGCAGCGAGCCTGCATCTCCAAGCCGTTACACTGTGACAGACGCCTGCCACTCAGCTCTATTGCACCGAGTATCGCCGCCTGCATCGTAACACGACCCCACCAACGTCCTGCCTAAACCCGTCGTCTCGGCGCATCTGCTGCGAAACACTGCCAACAGCTAAGAGAGTTACACACGCCGACAAACGCTTTGAGGAAGGCCCAGAGACCGTCCACGGCATAAAGATCCCTGCTTTGCTGCCGAGCTTTTGCGCTTCCGTTTGTCGTTATCACCAGGTGGCGTCAGCAAGCATACAGTGCCGTTCAGCCGGCGCTCCCTCTCAAGCAAGGTACGTGAATCTGAATCTTTCCTAAACTCCGCCGCTTGGTTGTGCTTCGATCTGCGTCAATCGGTCGCAGTTGACCGCTGCAGCCCCGAGCGGCTCTGTTCCTCTTGCAGTCCATCCAATGCGGTTGCACCACTTGTTCCAGTTCGTTGACCATGAAGCATGAACAGACGCTCTGTGCGAGCTCCTTCTCGACTGGGGACACAAAGACCCCTAGGCTGCGGTTAACCGCGTGGAAGACAAGATATTCAAAAGCGACAGAGCTGGACATCACGTCAGTCAAGTCGAACATTCACTTCACCCTGCTTGCTTGCTTGCTGTAAGAAACAGGGCTTGGTAGCGGACCGCCAGCCGCCTCGCTCGCCCGGAGAAGCTCTGCCTCTGCCTCTACTCTACCCTTCCCTGGCGCATCTGCCTCTCGATTGGAAGAGCTGCACGTCATTGCATTACTGCTTTTCCTCGGATCCGCAAGCCCCGGTTCGCGCTTTCTCTGCCACCCGCACCATACTAAGCGACCGCTCTGTATCACACCATGTCGGACTCGCCTAATCAACATCAACACGTCGGCCATGTTGATGCTGTCAATCTCACTGTCAGCCTTTGTCTCTGCTACACGATTTGCATTGCGCTCGTTAGATTATGGATTCGAAGAAGCGCTTTCGGAGTCGATGATTTGGTCGTTCTTGTTGCTACCGTGGTGACACTAAGCCATACAGGCTCGAGTTATGCAGCTCTTGCAGACGGACTGGGCAAACCATGGATAGACATCAAGGCTAGCAAGGATCTGGCGAAGTTGAACGCGGTATGTATCGTTGTTGCCTTTTGACCATGGCTGGAGATAGTACTGACTGGTCTTGCAGGCATCGATCGCAGGTGTCGTTACGTTCATCATATCGCTATATATTTCCAAGATTGGCGTTCTCGCATTTCTGAGCCGCATCACCAAGAACAGAACGCAAGTTCTTGGCTACTATGCTTGCTGCGCGTTGGTGGCAACGTTCGGCGTGATGAGTGTTTTGATAGTCACTGTCGGATGCTCTTCGCCTTCAGGCTACTACTGGGCCTTCTATGAGAACAGTGCTCGCTGCGATTCGCAAGTAAGCAAGAAACGCCCCTCAAACACCATGAACAGTACCACTAACTCAGAACCCTCCCAGTCCGTCCGCTGGCAAGTCCTGACAGCCCTCGACATCATCACCGAGCTCGGCCTGCTCGCTCTCCCCCTTCAACTCGTCTGGGGCCTGCAAATGCCCTGGACCAAGAAATCCGTTTTGCTCGTTGCTTTCTACCTCCGGCTACCAGTGATAGGCCTCTCACTCGGCCGCAATGCTTACACCCTCCACCTTAGCCACGCTTCCTCGGACGCCGGCCTCGACTCCGCCATCGTTACCATCTGGCTCGAAGTCCAGCTCGCCTACGCCCTAGCAGCCTCCACGCTCTCCGCCCTAAAAGCATTCACAGAATCCTTCGAAACCGGCTTCGGTCTGGGTTTCACTCGCGGCAAGAGCGAGAACGGCAGCTACGCGCTGTCAGGCATGAGCGGTTCTGGCAACGGTACCACCACCACCACAACCTCGCAATCCAAACACCCAGACCACCACCAACAACACCAAAATCAAAGCAACCCCTCCACTACTCCCATCCACACCATCAAATACGAAGACACAACCCCCCAAACCCGCCCACTCTCACCCGCCTCCAAAACCTCCTCAACGCAACCCCTGCGCCTCCGCCCCGATCTCGCCTCAACCGCCACCGCAACCGCAACCGCCACAGCTACGGCGTCCGCAACATCAGAAACCGGCAGCACCGTCGCGCCCTGGCACAGCGACCACAGCGGCGGCAGCAGCTCCGTGAGTAGTCTGCGCGAAGAGCGCAGCGAGCCGCTGGTGATTATGCGCGAGACGGAGTTGAGTGTGAGGAGGGAACTGGCGCCGGGGTATGAGTATGGGCAGTATCGGAGTCGGAGTGCGATGATGTAGAGTTTGCGTCTTTTCTTATTGTGTTCTGTGGCGTTTTAGAAAGTGTGAGACACCTCCGATGTGGCGGTTGCGAGAAAGCGGTAAACACGGTACACAGCACGAGGTGTTTTGGGTTCTTGCCTTGCTGCGCTCTCAGCGAGTTTGGCGTTTGATTGGAGTTTGTCGTAATTATCGAATGAACAGAGTTTCACTTACAATTCTGACCCTTTGCATTTGATGAAGCCCGGCCTCTCACGTCTGAACAAATGAAGAGCGCTTCAATATGTCTGTCTTTGATTCATAATCTGTGTCTTTCTTCCTCTCATTCACAGAGAGCTAGCTAACTAACTATATACGATCATGATCATTTCGCTGCTAATATTCCATGTGGCCCTCCTCTTTATGCATAGCCATAGCCATTGTTCGAAGGATGGCGTTCCATTCTCGCCGCTTTTGAGCGCCTGAAGCCAGTGGAGCGCCTACGCTATGCTTTATCCAAACAATCAGAAGTGAAAATCCATCTCATCAGCCTCGCAGTAACCAGAGAAAATTTGTCTCGCTTTCTCCGAACAAGCCCAGATGGTACGAAATAAGAAAATAGAAAATAGTCGATTGTCTTTCAATCGTCTCTCCGCTACTCGTCTCTGTCCATCATGCCAATGCACTGCACTTCCAGCGCGATGACCCGCTCAAACTCCTCGCGGTCGAGACCGGCTCCATTAGCCAAGCGCCACAGACTCTTGATCTCGGTGGCGATGTGCTGCTTCACGGCGTTCTCGACGTGAGAGTTGTTGCGCTCTCGGCTCATTTCTGCAGCACGAGATTCGAGGTGCTCGACGGAGCTGTGTGAGGTTGTGGGCGAGATGGGTCGCGGGGCGGTGATGTCGAGGTCGTGGGTGGATGGCAGGTCAGTGCTCGTCGCGAAAGCGCTGTCGTGGGCATCGGCTGCGCGAGCGTATGGGTGGAGCGCCTTTTCCCAGGCGGAGCGGGTGTCTGCTTGGGAGGCGGGTTGAGGTTGCTGCTGGGTTTGTGGTTGGGTTGAGAGGGCGCGCTGAGTTGTGCCGTTCAGTGTGCTTTGGCCTAATTCGGGGTGGTCTTCATCTGGGTCGTGGGCATCCAGAGCAGGTTGTACTTCGGCGCCATAGCGGGCGAAGTATTCTAGCTCTGAGCGGGAGCGGTCTCTGTTGGAAGATGTGGTTTCTGGTGCTGCGGCGTTCGCAGGCGGTTTAGGAGAAGGGTTCTTGGAGGGACCGGGAGTCTGGTCGTAGGCTGCCCAGTAGCCGTCATCATCTGAATCATCTCCTTCATCGTCTGCTTGTGCTTGTTCGGATTGTTCTGCAGGCGCAGCTGTGCTTGGAACCGAGATTGAGTGTGTGTTGGCGGCGTCGTTTGCTTCCGCTACTGAGTTGTACCATGTTGTGCCATCCTCAACGTCTTTCAAAGCTCTTAATTCGGTAAGCTTCCAACCAGGTCCTGTGTCGCCATGCTCATCCGACTCGCACCACACGTAGATAGGCGCAAGGTTGAACTGCGCTGCGTCGAGTCTGGACTGAAGAGTCTCCTCGTCCAGTCTCCTGTACTTGATCGACTCCAGATCGTCAAGCTCGATCTCGCCCGACACTGGATGGGGTTCCAGCTCTAGTTCGTCGACAACGGGGCGTAGTTTGGCAGCGCGCTCTGGATCCCAGTTCAGGAGACGAATCCAGCCATCTTCGGAAGCGTTTCCAGGGGCGAGATAGCTGGCTCTTTGACGTAGGACAGGCGCAAGAAGAGGAAGGAGGGCTGGTGGTGGTCGCGGAGAGACGAATGTTGTGGGCAGACAGGCGAGAAGGGGTGGAAGCAGGTCGCGCGGCTCTGGGGCTGGAGGAAGATGCATTGTTCGTGTTGTCGCGTGATATGAGGTGTGCAGTACTGGTAGCAATATGGTGTAGTCGAAAGGTTGTGTACACTGGTCGGGTGGTGTCGCAGCAAACAGTTAAATGTGGGGTCTGGTGATTGTTGAGAGTGGCAGTGACCTGAAGTATAGGACGTGCAGCGGGGTATAGAGAGGAGATGTATATAGGTCAGGAGGGGGAGGTGTTGGTAGGAAAGAAGACTTGAATACTTGAATACTTGAATACCTTACTTACTTAGCGGCAAATGAAAAGGCAAGTGGTGGTAGAACTTCTGCTGCGCATCTTCGGTTGCCGACGAGATTACGATGTCACCTCTGGGTCTGGCCGGGCTGGTGGAAGAAATGTGGCCAACCAATAGCAGCGCGCGTGATCCAAACCCTGTGAGAACAAGTCTTACCTCCGCTGGGCCGAACTCTGCAATCGCATCGCAGATCGTGGCGTGCTGGAAGACAAAAATGTGCTGACTGTAAGCATGAAATAATATTGAAGTTTATTGTCCCCTTGATGACCTTTGGAAGTATTGCCTTGTTATTGTGATAGATACTCCATCACATCCATCTCAAGCATGCTCACTCACCTCTCCGGTCGAATGGAAGCGCTCGGTATAGACATGCAGGCAATCATAGCCGCCGGCGTGCTGCCACCATCACCGGCAATCTTGAACGGGAATGCCACACTTCACTGCAAGATCTAACCACGTGCGTCGTTAAGACATTCTTAACCTTAGTAAGCCCATGACACCTTGACCTCACTTGATCTTCTTCGCCACAACACGTGCCCTTGTCGTCATGTGACACATGGCTTGACCATAGCGCATCATTCCGCCCTGTATGCGGCCCTGTCCTGAGGCATATCTACGCAGATACAGCATCTCACATTTTTTTCATCAACCCACCACAGGACAAAAGACGCTACTGTCGCTCTCGCCTGCAGCGCCAATCAATTCTGCCGCTCTCGCACGCTTCAGCCGCGCTCGCCAACGTTCGCGATGGCGCCAGCAGTTTCAGCCAAGAGTTTCAGCGCCGAACGCACCCTGTTCTCCCGCCCAATCCATCCACTTTGTCCTTTTGGCCGACCTCACCTGTCGTGAATAGACAGCCAGATACCACCATTCGTCTGCTAGCTGCAAAACCGCTCGGCGACATGTCTGACCCCAGCCCCGAGCGTCGCACTACCCCAGCTGCCCATACTCGACTATGCGTGTCAGCGTGCAAGCGTGCCTGGCAAGCCCTGCGCAAGTACTGGGAGCATCTGGCCCGTGAATAGTGTCGCCGGCAGCGCCAGGCCAAGTGCTCCCCCTAGCCTACTACATGGCCCATTGTTGAGCTTCAGTGACAGGCGACCTAACTACTAGGTAAATCCTTTCTTCTCCATCCGCCTGTTCCTATTGTCATTCTTTGTTCACCTATTGTCTTTGCCCACGCAACACCTTTCTTTCACCACTGTACTTTGAATCTGCTTGGGGTCAGTGACGCCTTGTAGTTCTGTTTACTCTCGCTTTTTTCCAGCACCAACAACACCGTCACCTTCGTTTGGACTATCCATCGTGCAGGCACGATATCACACACTCTTTAATCGGAACCACATCGCATCGATCGCATATCGCATATCGCATATTTTATTTTCTCCCGCAATCATGATCAAGTCAATTGCAACTCTCGCTCTCTCTTTCGCCGCCACCTTCGCCGCGGCAGCAACAGAACCCCACGAGTCTGGAGGTTTCGAGCACGTCGTCATCTTCAACCGCGACCAGCCCATTCCTGCGGAGATCGACGAGGTTCTCACTCGCCTGGAGCTCACCTCGGACCACCCCGATGTCAAGCATGTCTTCAAGAACTCTGCTTTCCGTGGATTCGCCGCTGAGATGAAGTCACACTGCCTCGACCTTCTGGCCAACATGACCGATGTCTCCCTTGTCGAGCGCACCACCTCCGTGCAAAGCACCTATGCTATTCCCAGACTTCAACGCCGTGAAACCATCGACACCCGAGGACACGCTCCCTGGGGCTTGTCCAGGATTTCCACCGCTTCTTTTGCTGCCCACGACCCGCGTGAGATGGACTACGACTACAACTATGTCAACGCTGGCCTCGGTGAAGGCTCCGATGTTTACATTGTTGACACTGGTGTTTACGAGGATCACGTCGTCTTTGGTGGCCGCGCCAAGCAGGTCTGGTCATTCGACAAGAGCACTGAGATCACCGATGGTCACGGCACTCACGTCGCGGGCACTGCTGCCGGTGAGACTCTCGGAGTGGCTTCCAAGGCCAACATTTGGGGCGTGCGCACCCTCGCCGGCGAAGGTAGCGAAGGCTGGAGCAGTAACGTCGTCGCCGGTATCGACTTTGTCCTCCAGCAGCACGAGGCTCGCAAGTCCAACGCAGACTTTAAGGGCTCAGTCCTTTCCATGTCTCTAGCTTCCGCCGGCAAAGTCGACGCCATCGACCAAGCCCTCGACGCAGCCATCAAGGCCGGCGTGCACGTCGTTGTCGCCGCTGGCAACGCAGGTACCGACGCATGCGCTGGCTCACCCGCTTCCGCAGGTGGCTCCCACGGCCCTGCCATCGTCGTCGGCAGCGTCGGCATCAACGGCGACATGAGCGACTTCAGCAACCGCGGCGAGTGCGTCGACGTCTACGCTCCCGGCGAGGACATCATCTCGTCCTGGATCGGCGCACCCGACGTCGTCAACGTCCTCTCCGGCACCTCCATGGCCACCCCCCACGTCACCGGTATCGTCGCCTACGCCATGGCCAACGCCACCCTCGCCCAGAACCCCGCCCTCATGAAGGAGTGGATCCGCGCCCAAGGTCTTCCCCGCGGCGACGGCACCGTCCTGGCCAACAACGGCGTCTGGTCCACCGGCGACAAGGCCATGGTCTCGCCCAACACCATCGCCTCCGCTGCACGCAAGGCCAAGCGCGCCGTCATTAACACTTTCACCCGCACCGGCAACTTCCTCAGTGAGTCCTCCGCGGAAGACATTGACATGACTGATTCTAACCCTCCTCTTTCCAGTTCCTGGCCCAGCTCCCGTCAACTTGCCTCCAGCGGCGCCCATGGTCGGCACCGCCGCAGCTTGAAATCCAAGTGGCGCAAGCTCCTGTGCAAGGTCGCGAGAACCTCCGCTGAGCAATGGGTGTGGGGTGCACTGGGGTCTAACTGCCAATGATCTTGAATGAAGAAATTCACGGGGCATGTGAAATACGGCAGCCACGACGGCGTTGGCTTCTTCGTGTGTCCGCCTTCCATGGCCACCTTGGCTGGCTGACGAGCAATCGAAAAAAAAAACGTATCTGGGGGGTTTCTGCTTTTCTCCTTCTTGTTTCCTTGTTGTTGTTGTTGTTGTATAGCGTATCATAGCATAGCGAGGCGTACTCATGTCGCAATAGGAAAATCGCACGCATTAATGGGAAAATATTCTTGTCGTCCACCTTTATCGTGTAGCTGCTCTACTGTTTGCCCTTTCTGGGGCTGTGCTTGTTCTTGTACGAGGGTTGCAGACCATGTTTGCCGGCCACAATCACTGTGATGGTGTACGCCTTCTTCTTGGTTCCGTTCAGCCATAAACCTATCCGCAAGGCGACGTACATGTCTACTTGTATTATGGCATCGCCTACTTCGACATTTCTGTCCTGCGCGGCTGATCGGACCAAGATTCCTTGGTAGGATCCACGAGGACGTTGTTAGTCGAAACTTTTTAGCTTTCGAGCCATCGCAACTCTCCCTGAAAATAGTCAACTCTCGACTAGTAGTCGAGGATTAAATCGTCGACTCGTTCGTACGTCGAGTCGTGGGCTTGAGAGCCATCTTCTTGAACTCTGTTAATAGTTCCATGTCTGTGCTGTTGTGGTTGGGGTTCGCTCGTGTTTTTGTTTTGTTCAGCTGGTTGAGCTGGATGATAGGGGGAGGAAGGATCGGTGTGCGTCTGACATTTGAGGGAGGCCTGTATACACATAAGTGATCTTGTTCCTCTTATGGAGAGAAGTCGTAGTCTGGAGAATTTCACCATCATAAAAAACCAAACCTTCTCGATACCGTCTTTGACGCGCGAGATGCGTTACCCTTTTCCATACAAGTTGCGCAATGTTCGCACGCAATCAGAGGCAGAATCGCAACCTTGGGAGAATTACTCGTACGCCAAACGCACATTCCCACTCGAAATGAACAACATTTACGTTTCGGAACATTTGGAACAAGAGCTGAACTTTGTTACATAGAAAGCTAGTCGTTACTGTGAGAGAGCTATCCGCTCTATTTCTGACTCTGGCGGTTGCCTGACCGGACCGGAAAACCGACGAACCCATTGTCGCCGGCACGATCTCCCATGTTTCATCCCTCGCCGCGCTTCGTCATATAGAGTTTTGGTATCCTGCCGCCCGGACGTCGAAACTCAAAGCCCATGAAACGCCGCCGAACCTTCCATGCTAGCTGCTTGCGTGCTGTGAGCTGAAGCAAAAGCACTCACCATTTTCCTTTGCCTACAACTCCATGCTATCCTGAGCGCTCCTCCGCAGCTTGCGGAAGTACGTCTTTTTGTCTGCCTCGCTTCCCCAGAGCAGCTTTGCCGCCTCTGGGTTGACGACGGCGCGCGGGTCGAATCTGGGTTCCACATCCTCGATGGCTGCGATGATGGCTTTCAGGTGGCTGTTGATCTCCTCGGGTTTGGCAGGGAAGTAGCAAAGCGCGCCTGTGCTGCGGCTTACGCGGTGGTGGAAAATGGGCGTCTCGACATAGACACGCGGCCACGTTGTTGGGAAGTCAGGAGGGATCGTGAATGAGATGTTAAACACGCCGCCGTCGAGGTTGGTGCTGCTCTGGCCGAAGAGAGTGAGGTGCCAGGCGAACGGGTTCTTCTTGTCTGGTAGGGAGATTTCAAGGCGGCTGCCTTCGTATGATGACTTGTTGTAGCGGTATTCCAATTGGTTGAACTGGAAGGCGAGCTGGGTGGCGAGCTGAGTCTTGGCCTCGACTTGCTTTGCACCTTGCTGGGTCCAGGTTGTGCACTCGCTAGAGAGTACATCGCGTATGTTGTTGAGGCGCGCGAGGAGCTGAGCGTAAGCGTATTTCCCTGACATGCCGTTGTCGTCGCTTTCGAAGCGAGTGACGACAAATTTGGTGCCGTCTTCCTGCTGTGAGCGTGCCTTCTCAATGGCTTGGACGTAGGAATCGTAGTACCAGAGGAAGCGGCGTTTCACAAGATCCGTGAATGGGTCCCAGGGAGAGGGGTTAAGGCTGTTGTAAGTGGCCTCGGCGTCGTATTCTGAAGGCTCTGAGACAGACGTCTCAGGGTCGTCCTCGTTCACCAGATCGCTGTCTGAGCTATGGTTGTGACCCCAATGCTTCAGCGACTTCAGCTTCGCGGTGATCTTCGCGGATTTGGTGGGTGGCCCTTCCTCCACCTGCTCACGCACGACAATTGTGCTTGGGTTGATGTTGAGCAATTTTTCAAGCCGGCTGATGACTGCGATCCTCAGAGTCTCGTGTCGTACTTTGTTGGCGTAGGCTGCCGGCTTCGCTTCTGTGAGCTTGCCACCTTCTTCACCCGGCTCATTCTCCCACGGGTTCGGGCTCATCAGACTCTGAATGCTGAGCAGGACACTCTCCAGACCCTGTGCCGAGCTCCACTCCTCGCCCTTCTCACCGTGCCAAGTACCCAGGATGCTCAGACATACCTTTCCTTGTGCGTAGATGTTCGGGTTGAACCGTGTCCGGCCGTGGTTTGTCGTGATGCAGATCACAGAAGGCGACTTGATCGGATATTCTTTGGGGAACTTAACCTGAAATTCAAAGAATCCAAACTCGTACGGTGTGTCAGGTGGCCCAACAATGAGAGCACGCAGCTGGCGAACATCCTCGTCGCGACATGCCACGGCCAGTGAAAGATCACCACTCTTGTTGATGTGGGCGATCTCTTTGGTGATGCGGTTTATGGAACCTGCAGTGTTGGTGGAGGACGACATGCTGGCGGGCAGCTATGTGGGAGTGGTGTTCAAGGGACAAGGCCGTGGTGAGCTTTGAGCCAGTCGTCCAGAAGAGACATTGCCCAAGTGGGTGTTTGTTCTTTGGTGACTTGCCTGTAATAAAGTGGAGCTTGGACTACAGGCTGCAGTTCCAAATGTAATGCTGCTGCTGTAGGCGATCACATGCAAGTCGCGAGCCCCACACGCGACTGCTGCAGCACCGCCCGCAGCCGCCAGCGCACCCTGTGTTCTCCCCATCTATAGGCACAACAACGCAAGACACAAGCACTATGGTTGTATTCGCTCTCCTGATAATCAACAAGGCCGGAGGTCTGGTACGAAGCACCAAAGCATACAAACTCAATATAATGTCCGCGACACAATGGCTAATCTGAAGTCTTCGCTCTGTAGGTCTACAACCGCACCTTCTCCCCAGGCCTCCAGAACCTCACTTCCAACGACGCGCTCATCCTCGCCGGAACCTTCCACGGCATCCACGCCATCTCGCGCTCCATAAACCCCGTCCCCGCTCCTCCCACACAGCCCAACACGCGCCGGCCGCCCACCACCGGCATCGAGAGCCTCGAATCGAGCCACTTCCGCTTGACGTGCTTCCAGACGCCGACCGGCGTCAAGTTCCTGCTGTTCACCAGCCCGGAGCAGCCGAACACGGACGTCGTGGTGCGGAGGTGCTATGAGCTGTACGGAGACTACGTTGTGAAGAATCCTTTCTACTCGATGGAGATGCCGATCCGGGTGGAGAAGTTCGAGAGGGCTTTGGCTGGGTATCTGGTTAGGCCCTGAGGTGGAGGCTTCCCTGTACGGATACGAAGTTACGATACACACACCACGGTATATGCTGGCCAATGGCTCTGGAGATGAGTGACGTCTTGGAGAGAGTCAAGGGCACTTGGGCACGCGATTGCAGATATTCTGCCAGCAATGGCTAGCTGTAATGGCTAGCCGTAAGATACCCGTACGGCGAGGCAAGCACGATCTTACCTTACGTTCTACAGCGCCGCGCAATCCCCAAGCTTCAGGACACGAGAACATCCTTGCGGCTGCGACTTCATGAAAGACCAGAAGAACACGCGTGAGGCGCCAGGCGTCAAGAACCACAAGAACGCAAGGAAGCTTAACGTACCTTCTGCAGGCGGGAAAGGTTATAGAGACAAGCTGCATTAGATATTGACAAAAGAGAATAGCTCATAACGCAGGCAGCGCAAAAGGCACGCAGCAAGTATGAACAAGAACAAATACAGCAAACAACGCCGTACAAGCTCATCCGGCCCAATTCATGAAAGGTCGTCCTGAGCGTCGCCGGCAATTGATGCTTTTCCAAGCGCATATTCCACAAACTCAATGAAAACCGTCCTCCCAGTCCATTCACACCTCACTCCTCATCACACCTCACTTAACAGCAGTCTTCTGCGCACTCGCAACAGTCGACGCAACATTCACATCCTTCCTCGCACAAGAAACAACAGCACATGACTGCCAAGCAGGACATCAGGCAGCCGCGGTCCTTCTTCTCCTTGGGAGGCGGTCCTTGTTGCATGGGAGGAGGCTGCTGGTAGCCCATCTGCTGGGGTGGGTAGCCATATTGCTGAGGTGGTGGGCCGTAGCCTTGCTGCTGAGGAGGGTACTGTCCCTGAGGAGGACTGGATGCGACGTGTTAGCGAATATTCGGTTCTCGTTTGCGATGCGCGTGAATGATTAGCTTGTCGCGAGAGCTTGCTTACCCGTAGGATTGCTGCGGGTACTGAGGACCGCTGTTGTAGTAGCCTTGGCTGGCCATTGTGTGCGGTGTGCGTATGCGATAGGTTCTGGTTGGGTGGTGCTACTCGGTTGCGCGCGTTCTGCCGCTGTGGGTTAGCTCATGCTGCGCAACGTTGGTGTCGCTTGCCGCGTTGCATGCGTTACTCACCTGTGTCGCTTGATGATGAGAAGGGTATGTATGCGCGAGGGCGAAGAAGATGAATGCTCAGTCGTTCAGGTCGGGCGGTATAGAGGAGGGCGCAGGGCTGGACTTTCGAAGAGGATCACAAGGCTGATGGCGGGAGCAAGCAAGGCTGGTAGGCAAAGTGGAGCTATGCCCTAATGACGCTGCGATCACGGGGAAGGGTAAACGGGAGGCTTTCGCGGCAGCCTCTTGGCGAATGCTTGAGCTCGAGATAAGGCTGAAAACAAGGTGAAGGTGGTGTTTTGGTATGTGAAGAATGCAGTACTCCCTCCGTGCAGGACGCTCATATACCTCGCATCTCGTCAGCCAGATCTCCTGATCGTGGCTGCTATCTCGCGCAGGCATGCGGTTCGGGGAGATTACGACTACACCTCGCTCCGCCACCTGCGCAGCCACTTTTGCACGATGCACGCTCTAGGCCGCGCGGTTCGTGCGGCCCGATGTGTTTCTATTGGCACTTTATACGAGAGTTGCCCACTGTCTGAACTCTGGGAGCGAGTGTTTATTTCTCTCGTTCGGTTTGCCCGTTCCAGAGATCGTGGAATTGTCATCATCTTAACTCTAGCAGTCATATTGACACGTGATGCGCTCAATTGTTGCCGGTTCGTGCTCCCTACCATGTGCTCTTTGACTTCTGTTTTGCATTGGCATTTCACTCGTACGGTATCGCCATTGTCCTGACCAGCGGGTACGCATCGCCGAAACATGTTATGAATCCTAGGCATAGTACATATTCTGACGTCTTCACGAAAATGCGCTCTTTTCGTCGACCACATCAATTTTCATGGTTCGTCCGTCCATTGAGATTGCAAGACTTTTTGTAATAAGATGCCATGGCACCATATCAATCATACAAATCTTCCCCTTCCCCATCCAATTCCTCCACAACAGGATTTTCCCTACTCTTTCCCTTTCCCTTGCCCTTCCCGCCCGAAAGTCGTCCATTGCCATTCGCATTCCCATTGATCGTAAGCCTGTCCGTCCGAATCACATAGTCGTCATCGTCACCACTCGAATGGCCACCGTTGTCGCCGTGATCACCACCACCATTACTCTGTGGCACAGCATTCTTACTCGAAGTCCGCCTCGCCATCAACTCATTGAACTTCTCCCTCGCAAACTTCTTGTCGCTTTCCGACATCTGGCTCTTCGAGGAAGACACCGCCTGCATCTCCTGGCCCATGTCACCCTCCTCCAGCTGCGCCTGGGGTTGATCCTTCTTGGCTCCACCCTCGAATTGGTCGCGCACTTTCTCGTAATGTTTGAGCTCTTCGTAGCTGACGCTGGGCGTGAGTTCCTTGCGGGCGAGCTCGAAGTCTTGCTCTTCGACCTGAACTTCCAAGTCTGAGGGGGTGGCGTGATGGTCGAAGAAGCCGGCGATGGTGACTGCGTGTTTGCCTTGGTTGGCACGTTCTGCGTTGACAACCGCGACGCGGTCATCGACTTGTCGAGCAGAGCGGGTCACTGCCTTCAGCATGGCGTCACTGCAGAGAGCATAGAGATCGGCACCGGTAAATGTGAATGGAAGATGGCTAGCGACACGTGGCAACGAGAGCGATGGAGAAAGTGTGAACCTGGAAAGTATGTTAGCATGTTTCTTTCCGAAGAGTATGGCCGCTTGTTGGTGTACTCACTTTCTCGTAAGAGCCTGGAGGATGGTAGCTTGCTTCTCGTGTGTGTCACTGATACCAAGGTAAAGCATCTTGTCGAATCTTCCGGGTCGCAAAAGAGCTTGATCGAGCAGATCCGGACGGTTCGTAGCGCCGATGACGAACACTCCACCACCTCCGTCTTCGCCATCGCTCATGCCATCCAGCTCTGCAAGCAGTTGCGAGACGATACGATCCATGACTCCACCACTGTCACCTTGATTGCCACGCTTAGGAGCAACCGAATCCAACTCGTCGAAGAAAACACAACATGGCCTTGCGTCACGAGCTCGCTGGAACACTCGTCGCACGTTGGCTTCTGACTCACCAATGTACATGTTGAGCAATTCGGGGCCCTTGACGGAGAAGAAGTTGAGACTGAACTCAGTAGCGATCGCTTTTGCAAGCAGTGTCTTACCCGTACCGGGAGGGCCGTAGAAGAGAATACCACTTCGCTTCTTGAGGCCCTTCGCGAACAGGTCTGGCCTTGAAAGTGGAAGTTGAATTGTTTCGGTGACAGCATCCTTGACATGTGTCAAGCCACCAACATCCGACCATTGCACATTCGGAATCTTGGGTGCTCCAATAGAGTCGGCAAAGTTCTTTCTCGCAAGGTCCACAGCACTTTCAAAATCTTGAGCTAGTAGAGATGTGGCACCACTGCCACCAGACAATCGCAGATCTTTGCGTGTCACAGAGTAACCTAGTGCTTGAGTAGCTGAGGCGCACAGTGCAGCAATGCGAGTGTCGCGTGCAGTGTAGGCGCGGGCAGCGACGTCAACCAGATCGCCGGCTACAAGCGCAGCTGTCTTCACAGCAATGGATGCCAGGTCGACCTCTGAAGCCAAAGGGACTGCGGACGATGCAAGAATCTCACGCATAATGCCTTCTCTCTCGCCTTCGTCAGGCGCAGACATCTCGAGTTCGTGTGTGAATAGTCCTCGCACGGAATCAGGAATCTTATCAATGTCCGTTGTCGTAGCCACAAGTACGCGTGCGCGAGAGAGCACGTCCTTCAGCGACGTGGCGATGCGTTCCGAAGGCAGCTGCTCGAGATGTTTGATGCAGACAGCGGTGTACTCCCCGCCGCTTTCAAGCGCACGCGCGCACCGTGCTTCCAGCAGACCTTGTGTCTGGACGTCCACTCCAGACCCACCTTCTGACGCAATGTCGAATGCATCGATAGAGAAGAAGTGCATGCCTAGGTCTGCACACACACGCTGGACGCTGAAAGCCTTTCCAATGCTGCGCTGAGTTGATGTCAGAAGGACCGTTAGCGGTGGCAGGCCCAGATGAATCGCTCGAGGGCTGATGGAGACAGACATCAGCTCGCGAAGACGGCGCTGCAACGGCGAGATATATGCTTCGGGGGCTTCTGCCGGCCCAGAACCGGTGGCAGCGCCTTTAGCACTCGCCTTGCGAACTCCCAGATAGTATTGCCATGGATTGGTGGAAGTGGATGGCAGCTTTCTCCTTTCGTCGCCAGATTGTCGTACAGCTGTTGCCAACGGGTCTATGGAAGCAGCACCACCCCATGTGTCAGCAGTATCGCCAGAGTCTACATCAATCGGCTGAGCTTTGATGCCCTCGACTGCGAACCAGGCAACGCCGACTGATTTGCATGTTTCGCGTCGTTGCTGTGCGCTCCACTTGTACATGGCTCCAACACCATCATTACCGTCCTGCTCAACTTCGCCTTCGTAAATTGACCTGGCAAGAGACTCATCAATCGGTATAGCGATCAAGTCACCGTCCTTCACTATGCGCTGCTTCCTTTCGAGATGCTCTTTCAAATTAGTGAACAACATATTGTTCAAAGCTCTCTCGCTAGAGATTGGCGTGACGACTTTACGCAACGTCATCTCAGACGCAACTGGTGGTGCTTGTGGGTTCGCAGAGCTAGGTCTTCCCGATGCTGTGCGCTTGAGTGCCGGGCGTCGGCTCAGTTGTAGAGGAGAAACACTGACATGAGTTGGCGAGTTCAAGTTCGCTAGCAGTATGGGCGACAAGTAGACAGTAGCCACATTCGCAGAGTTGGTGACTAATGATGAGATGCTGTCGCGTCGTCCTCGCTTGCTCGTGTTAACTTGATACCTCTGCGGTCGCTTGGACATGCTTTCTGGCAAGCCATAGATTTTGACAGGCCGCCACTTTGGCTTCTCAGATTGATCTTCAAACCCGGCAAAAGCACTGAAATGCGGTAGCATCTGGCTTTGAGATTCTTCGATCGTAATCCAATCGCCAGAGAAGCAGCCGAGACGTGCAAGAGCTCCGGCATCGACATAAGCTCGTGCCTCTTCGTCGTCTCCAGCCGCCGGCCTAGGGTGTAGAAGCTCTTCAGGAACATGCTCAAGAAGTCCCTGCGCTCGGAAGACCTTGCTTCGTGATGCACGGGTGCCTCTGACAGTGCTGCTGCTTATGTGCGAAAACACAGATCCAGGGGTCGCAATCCCGCCAAGTCTATCGCCCAGCCTGTCGCCGAATGGCCTAGGTGTAGCAGACGTGCGAGCAGAATTGAGCCCTGACGGCTGATCGGACAAGCCCGGTCTGACGAGCGAGATCATGTCGTCTGAGTCGTCAGAGAGATTATCTTCGGTGCTGGAGCCGAACAGGTCATCGGTGTTGGAAAAGTCCGTCGCCGACTTGGAAACCACTATAGGCTTTGCGGGCGATTCGGTGGCAGAGAAGAAAGTCTCGTTGGAGGTATCCTCGTCCTCCGTCTCTTCTGGGAGGCGAGGCGATAGCAAGCCGTGATTGCCTGCGTTGGGTTGCTGCTTGTCAGTAGCCGACACTACGACAATCTTCGTGGTAGCTGTAAGGCAACCCTGCGACACTGGTTCGCAGGCGAGCACCTTGGCTGGAGGTGCTCTCGCGTGTGTGACTGGGTGCGACAGCGCCAAAGGCAATTGGTCTCCGGTGTGTACAATGAGCGTGCCATTTAGAGACTGTTCCACGAGCTTCCGCCGCGACTCTTCAATATCCGCTCCGTTGCCTTCTCCATCCTGGCTGACTGATCGCTTCCCACCTCGTGCTGGAGCCAAGTGTCCATTGGCGCCCGAGAAGCCACCAGCAAATCTTTTCTGTGCGTCTTCCAGCTTTTGCAGCGCGATCTTGTCCACGCTTACGAATACCGTCTCAAGTGGAAGAGGCACCACGTCGCTGACCCGTATCTCAATGGCCGCATTCTGTCGGAGAGTCTTGTTCGGCGAAACAGCTTGCACGAGGTTGACGATGCTCTGAGTGCTTAGAGCTCCAGCTGGAAAGCGGATCGTGTTGTTTGGTAGGGGCTTGTCATTCCACTTTCTGGATGTTGCGATTGGAATCACTGTCCAGAGAGCTTCGGATGCAGATGCGTTGGGAGTCCAAGGTGTTATCGCGACGCTGATATGCTCCTGCTTGCTGGACGACGCGGTGGTAGGAAGCAGTCCTTTGGGATACAGTTGTTGTAGCAAGTCTTCAGAGACAACACCCAACTCTCCCTTCACACTGCTGTCGAGATAGAGTCGAGCGGACAGCGCGGGTTTGTCCTCCCTTCGACGCTTGCGCTTGAGCGTATTCGTAGTTGGGTAGTCGTACACCATGTTTGCCTTGTTTTACGCGTATCCCCCCTGGCGATTCATTTAGTAAGGGGAAAGGATGTGGTTGACGGTACGTGTTCTCAGTACTTAGCAGTCATTCGCATGTCCCTCCGGCCCAGCTCCCAAGCACCGGCGATCCAAGCCGAGGTACCTCAATTCTTTGCCAGACGCCGGCCGAGTACCTGATCACGTGGAGAAGTGACAATATGTTAGCTATCAACATTATTCATTTATTGACGAGGGTAATCATAGATTTATAAATCTATCTGTGTCATCTCCAAGATACTGAGTTCGTTCACACATTGGCTGAGTAGAGACGGGTATGATTAGTATGATCAACCAGTGCCTTGGTGAACATGTTCGCTCCGAACTTCGGCAAATGGACATGTGCGATTGAGAGATCGCGAAGCAGGTAGGCCACTGCATTTCTACTCCTTACTCAAAAGAGCAATCGTTTCCTCCTTCCAGTACCCGCTTTGCACTGACCAAATTAAAGAAAGGAATCGGTCCGTCTGGAACCGCTATATATGAGGATGCAATAAACTGCACTGCATGTTTACGTCCACATCTAGGGAAAATGATGTGTTCATGAGGTAGTTTTGGCTATCCGACTGCGTCAGATCTCTGCGTCCATACATGTAATGTACCTTATGTCATCAAAGGACCTGGCTTCGGCCAGTATTTTTCGAACGTATTCGTCCAAAGAGACACAACAATGACCACTGTCACGTCCGTACATGCAGCCCTTCCAATGATCATCGATGATTGGGCATCGAAGCGACCAGCCACAGCTGCAGATCACTCTTCACATGACAAAATCGCTCATCACACCAACATCGCAATGTGAGCAGGCAATCTAGACCAGCACAAAGCGAACTTTCACATGCAAGCAGTCAACTTCGAGAGTTCCGCGTAAGTTGCTTACCACTACGAGGACGCGTGGTTGACAGGCGGTGGCAGATAACCTTCTCTTCTCACGAACGCATGGATGCCAGGATGAACCCAGCAAGGCGTTTGGCACGACGTCATCCATATAGACGCGGCTGGCATGTGGATGTCGATTCGCTAATCTTTCGTCTCAACCACAGCGGCATGCATCGCCTGTTGGCCCTTGTAGAATGCATTACTGCAGCGCCACAACCGCTTCGCAAAAGAGGTCGGGTGTTCTGCTGTGTTTCCTTTCGATCTA